>Ga0307505_10000536_pt1 | contig 41098 bp, 45 predicted proteins | sample 23_S_MG_FD_202183 | JGI IMG/M metagenome (GOLD analysis project Ga0307505, IMG submission 202183) | Soil microbial communities from Populus trichocarpa stands in riparian zone in the Pacific Northwest, United States - 23_S | ecosystem: Environmental > Terrestrial > Soil > Riparian zone > Trees...
GTAGCGAAGCGGTAGGCCAGCAAAGGGCCTCAAGTAGCGAAGCGGTAGGCCAGCAAAGGGCCTCAAGTAGCGAAGCGGTAGGCCAACAAGAGACCCTCAGTCGCGCAGCAGCTCGTTGATGGCGGTCTTGGCGCGGGTCTGGGCATCGACGGTCTTGACGATCACCGCGCAGCTAAGGCTCGGCCCCGGCGATCCGTCGGGCAGGGGCTTGCCGGGCAGCGTACCGGGAACGACCACCGAGTAAGCGGGCACCCGTCCGACGAAGACTTCGCCGGTGGCGCGGTCGATGATCTTGGAGGTCGAGGAGATGAACACCCCCATCGACAGCACCGCGCCGCGTTCGACGACCACGCCTTCGACCACTTCGGAGCGCGCGCCGATGAAGCAGTCGTCCTCGATCACCACCGGGCCCGCCTGAAGCGGCTCGAGCACGCCGCCGATGCCGACGCCGCCCGAAAGATGCACGTTCCTGCCGATCTGGGCGCAGCTGCCGACGGTGACCCAGGTGTCGACCATGGTGCCCTCGTCGACATAGGCGCCGATGTTGACGAAGCTCGGCATCAGCACCACGCCCCTGGCGATGTAGCTGCCGCGCCGCGCCACCGCGCCGGGCACGACGCGAAAGCCGGCGTCGCGGAAGCGGTTTTCGCCCCAACCGGCGAACTTCGACGGCACCTTGTCGAAGGCCGGCGCGCCCATGCCTTCCATGACCCGGTTGTCGTTCAGGCGGAACGACAGCAGCACTGCCTGCTTGAGCCACTGGTTGACCTTCCAGCCGCCGGCGCCGTCAGGCTCGGCCACGCGTACCTTGCCGCTGTCGAGCAGTTCGAGCGCGGCCTCGACCGGCTCGCGCACGTCGCTGCTGGCCGGCGTGACCGTGGCGCGGTCGTCCCAGGCCCGGGCGATGGCGCTTTCGAGGTCGGCGGACATGCTCGCTCCTGGCTGGCCAATTCGCCTGCGCCGCTAACCCGCGATGCGAGAGCGGGCAAGTAGTGTTAGGGAAATGCATTCAGGTGAAATTTTCCTTCGCGTGCCTAGGAAGCCGTATTTTCGCGGCAATGTCGCTATAAGGGTTCGCATATGTCGGCATCTCGCCGTTTCCAACGCCGGCTCGGCCGGTGCGCCGCGCCGCTGGCACTGTGTTTCGTCGCGGCTTGCGGCGGGGGAGGCGGCGGTGGCGGCGGTCCGATCAGCGTACCGCCTCCCGCGCCCGCGCCTGCGCCCGCTCCGGCCCCTGCTCCGGCCCCCGCCCCGGCTCCCGCTCCCGCGCCTGCCCCGGCTCCCGCACCGGCCCCGGCCCCCACTCCGACACCCACGCCGGTCGCCGGCATGCCGCCGGCGCAGCCGGTGGCGGCCGCCTTCAACACCTCCGAATTCCGCCGGAGCGACGGCCCGACCGAACACAACGCCGCCAGCGCCTGGAACGCCGGCCACACCGGGCAGGGCGTGACCATCGCGATCATCGATTCCGGGGTCGACGAGGACAGCCCGGAATTCGCTGGGCGCATTTCTCCGCTGTCGCGCGATATGCTCGGCGCCGGACGGCCGGTGAGCGGCAGCGACGATCACGGCACTAATGTGGCGATGGTCGCCGCCGCGGCGCGCGACAACATCGGCATCCTGGGCATTGCCTTCAACGTCACGATCATGGCCTTGCGCAGCGATACCGTCGGCTCATGCTCTGCCGACAATCCCCAGGATCCGGACACCGATTGCTCGTTCGCCGACAACACTATCGCCGCCGCGATCAACTTCGCGTCGACCAACGGGGCCAAGGTGATCAACATCTCGCTGGGCGGGCAGGGCGCCAACTCGGCCGTGCTGAACGCCGTGGCGGCGGCCGCCAATCGCGGCACCCTGATCATCGTTTCGGCGGGCAACGACGGAGATGTCGAGCCCAAATCATTTGCCCGGCTGATCGACCTGGCGGCGAACGGCGGCGTGATCATCGTCGGGTCGGTCGATGCCGACGGCAGCATGTCCAGCTTCAGCAACCGCGCGGGCACGCAAAACGCCCATTACATGACCGCGCTCGGCCGGCGGATTTGCTGCGTTTACCAGGACGGCCAAATTTACGTCGATGGCGACGGCTTCGTCTACCTGTTCTCCGGCACCAGCTTCTCGGCGCCGCAGGTTTCGGGCGCGGCGGCGCTGTTGGCGCAGGCGTTTCCCAACCTGACCGGCCGGCAGATCGCCGACATCCTGCTGCGCACCGCGTTCGACGTCGGCGATTTCGGCATCGACGTGGTTTTCGGTAACGGTATCCTCGACATCTATCAGGCGTTCCAGCCGCTCGGGCCCACTTCGCTGGCGGGGGGGGCGGCGGTGCCGCTGGGCGACACCACGGGTGCCGGCTCGGCGCCGATGGGCGATGCGCTCGAGACCGCTTCGCTGGCGGCGATCGTGCTCGACGAATACGGCCGCGCCTTCGAGGCCGAGCTGGCGGGAACCCTGCGCGGGGCCGAGCCGGTTTCCCGGCTGGGCCGCGCCGTCGGCACCGCGCAGCGCCAGGTCGCGTTCGGCTCCGAGCATACTTCGCTGGCCTTCTCGATCGACGATCGCGGTCGCCTCGGCCAGCTTCGCCTCGGCGAGGCGGAGGCCGACCAGGCCCGCGTGCTCGCCGCGCGCGTCGTCACCCAGCTGGCCCCCGACCTGCGGCTCGGCTTCGCCTATGCCGAGGGCAGCCACGGCCTGGTCGCCCAGTTGCAGGGCCAGGCGAGCCCGGCGTTCCTGATCGCTCCCGATGCCGCCGGCGACGACGGCGCCTTGCGGCTCAGCCAGGCCTCGCTGGCGCTGCGCAAGCAGGTTGGGCCATGGGGCCTGACCCTCAGCGCCGAGCGCGGCGAGACGCTGAGCGCGGCGGCCATTCGCCGCCAGGCCGAAATGGCGGGCCGCCGCCTCGACGAGGACTTTTCCACTTATGGCCTCGCGCTCGACCGGCGGTTCGGCGGGCTCGAGGCGAGCCTCGGACTGACCTGGGTGGACGAGCAGCGCACCCTGCTGGGCGCGCGTTTCCACGAGGCGTTCGGTCTCGCCGGATCGAACACGCTGTTCGTCGACGCCCGCGCGGGCTGGACGCCGGCTCCCGGCTGGCGCCTCGGCGCGGCTGTGCGGCAAGGCTGGACCTCGGCGCAGGAGGGCGGACTGGTCGCGCCGGGGACAGCACTCGTCAGCCGCGCCTGGTCGCTGGAACTCGAACGCCACGGCGTGTTCTCCAGCGTGGACAGCCTCGGGCTGCGCCTGTCGCAGCCGCTCAGGGTCGAAAGCGGAACGCTGCAGCTGACCCTGCCGACCGGGTACAGCTACGACACGCTGCTCGCCGACTACGGCCTGCGTTCGCTGGCGCTGGCGCCGCGCGGGCGCGAACTGATGGCCGAGCTCGCCTGGCGCGGGCCGCTGCTCTGGGGCCATGGCGCGGCGAGCGTGTTCTGGCGCCGCGATCCGGGCCATTACAGCGCCCTGCCGGCCGACAAGGGCCTGGCGCTGCGCTGGTCGAGGGAATTTTAGGTCAGGAGACGCCCACAAGGCGCTGCGCCGCGGTAATCCACCCCGGCGACCACCACAGCATGTACACAATGAAGGCGGCGGGGACATAGAATGCGGCCCAGACGAGGTATGCGCGATGAACCCGCCGCAGCCGCACGAGGTCCCACAGAAACATCGGCATAAACCACACCACTGGCCAGCCGAGCGGCGAAAGCGGGCTTTCCGGGTAGGATTGGGGCAGCCACGCTATCCGATCGATCGCCGCCGCCAGCGGCATGGCCGTTGCCAGGATGAGCAGCCGCTTGTGTGTCCCAGCGTCGCTGCGCCTGACGAGCATCGCCCAGGCGACGAGCACAAAAAACAGGCAGCCGGTGCTGATCTGGGCGGCGACGAGGCTGCTTAAGAACATCCTGGTGCGTTCGGCACCCCATTCGAGCGCTTCGGGCGGGGCCGCTGCAATCATCGCCCAGTTGTAGCTCACCATTGTGGGGACCAGTACGAAGCCGGTCGCCACGATCGCCGGCGCGAGGACCATTCCCGCGACACCGAGCTGGATGTGGAAGGCGCGCCTGCCTGTGGCCATCAGCGTCGTCTGGGTCAGCAGAAGCAGGAGCCAGGAGCCCATCAGGACGGCATGGACGTGCAGGACCACGGGGAGCGGCGGCATCACGCCGGCTCGCACGGCCATGACTTTGCCGATCGATGTCGGGATGAAACCGACCATCGTCGTCACGATGAACCACACCGCCATGATCACATAGATCCAGCGGTCGATGAGTTGTGCGACAGTTCGCCTTTCTTCTAAGATTGGTTGTGGGGACCCGGTCCCCGGAGCCTCGGCAGCAGTGGTCGCCACGGAAATCCCCCTCCCAGCATGCGACCGGAGGGGAGAGCTACCCTAATCGGGGGAGACTTGGCAATCGGACCTGTTAGCGCGTCAGCTCGCGGACGAAGTCGATCAGCCCGGTCTGGCGCAGGCGGCGCATCCGTTCGGCCTCGAGGATTTTCTTCACTTTGGCGAAGCAGGCTTCGATGTCGTCGTTGATGACGACGTAGTCGTAGGCGTCCCAGTGGCTGATCTCGGCGCGGGCGCGGTCCATCCGGGCGGCGATCACCGCGTCGCTGTCGGTGCCGCGTTCGCGCAGGCGCTGCTCGAGCTCCTCGATGCTCGGCGGCAGCAGGAACACCCGCACCACGTCGCCCTGCGCGCGCTGATAGAGCTGCTGGGTGCCCTGCCAGTCGATGTCGAACAGAAAATCCTCGCCGCGCTTTAGCTGCTCGCGGATTTCGGCCTTCGGGGTGCCGTAGCAATTGCCGAACACCTCGGCCCATTCGAAGAAGGCATCGGCAGTGACCAGCCGGGCGAATTCGTCGTCGTCGACGAAGTAGTAGTCGTGCCCCTCGACCTCGCCCGGGCGCATCGGCCGGGTGGTGACCGAAACCGACATCTTCATGGTCTCGGCTTCGTCTTCGAGCAGGCGGCGGGCGATGGTGGTCTTGCCCGCGCCCGAGGGCGAGGACAGGATGAACATCAGCCCGCGGCGCGCGAGAGTATCTTGATCGGCCATGCACGCTGTTGCCGCATGGAGGGTCCTAAAATCAAGCCTGTCCTGAGCTTGTCGAAGGGCGCGGCGTTACTCGTCGTCGGCTTGTGCCGCCTGCGCGGCCAGCCTGCGGTCGCCCCGCCGCGTCGACGTGCGACGACTGAGGGTGCGGTCGATCACGGCCTTGGCGAACAGCCCGCCCGCGACCAGCAAGAAGCCCGGGATCGAGCGCGTCGCCACGCGCGCGGCGCCGGTCGCGGCCAGCGAGGCGAGCATCGAGTGGCCCTCGACGATGTCGTCGGCCTGCTCGCGCTGGTAGCGGGTTCGCAGCAGCGCCCGCTGTACGCCGCGGCCGGCGATCAGCGAGGCGCCGCGCATGGCGATGTCGAGGATTATGAGGTTGGTCGCCGGATTGCTGCTCGGCCCCGGCACCTTGGCCAGGGCGCCCGTGGCCTTGCTCTTGAGCTGCCGGGATTTCGATCGAACGCTCATTCCGGCAGCTCCTGCGCCGCGGCGACTACTTCTTCTTGCGGGTGAAATCGACCGGGACGACGTTGGACCCATCTTCTTTCGAGCCAACGTCCTGCCTGCCGGCGCGTTCCGCATCGGAATCGGGCGCATCGTTTTCGGCGACCTCGTGCGCGGCGGGCTCGATATCGGTCACCGCGGCCTGGAACTGCAGCCCGAAATCGACCGCCGGGTCGACGAAGGCGGTGATCGCCGCGAACGGGATCTGCAGCTTGGCCGGAATCTGATTGAAGCTGAGCCCGACCTGGAAGCCCTCGTCGCTGACCGCCAGGTCCCAGAACTTGTTCTGCAGCACGATAGTCATCTCGTCGGGGAACCGTTCGCGCAAGTGCTGCGGGATGTTCACGCCCGGCGCGCCGGTCTTGAAGGTGATGTAGAAATGGTGCGTGCCCGGCAGCGTCCCGCCGGTGCGCTCGACCTCGCCGAGCACCCGTCCGACCACCGCCCGCAGCGCTTCCTGCACGATCTCGTCGTACGGGATCAGGCTGTCGGGCGTTTCCTCGCTCATCGGCGAACAGGTGGCGACGGCGCGCGGTGCGGTCAAGCGCGAATGCTTTGCGCCTCATGCACTGTCGCGTATAGCGCGGCGCCATGCGCACCGGGCGGATCGAGCGGAAGACGGCTGAGACCGAGATCCTTGTCGAGGTCGACCTCGACGGGACCGGTGCCTATGAGGTCGCCACCGGGATCGGTTTCCTCGACCACATGGTCGAACAGTTCAGCCGCCATTCGCTGATCGACGTGACGCTGAAGGTTTCGGGCGACCTCCACATCGACCAGCACCACACCACCGAGGACAGCGCCATCGCGCTCGGCCAGGCAATCGCCCAGGCGCTCGGCGACAAGGCCGGAATCGGGCGTTATGGCCACGCCTATGCGCCGATGGACGAGACCCTGGTGCGCGTCGCGCTCGACATCTCGGGCCGCCCTTTCCTGGTGTGGAAGGCGCGCTTCACGCAGGAAAAGCTCGGCGAATGGGACACCGAGCTGATCGAGCACTGGTTCCACTCGGTCGCCCAGAGCGCCGGGCTCACGCTCCACGTCCAGCTGCTCTACGGCCAGAACAACCACCACGTCTGCGAGGCGATCTACAAGGGCTTCGCCCGCGCGATGCGCCAAGCGGTGGAGCTCGATCCGAGGAAGGGAAGCTCGATTCCGTCAACCAAAGGCCAGCTCGGTGGCTAGCGAAGCGAGCTCGGCCGCGCAGCGGCCGCAAGGGCGAACGCCCGCCCGCAGCGGGGGCAGCTCGGCTGCCCATCTAGCGAGGATCGCGCCTGCGGATGCGGGTGCGGAAAAAAAGCGTGGCTGAGGCCATCGCGTTGGTGGACTACGGCGCGGGCAATCTCCACTCGGTCCACAACGCGCTGATTGCCGCTGGGGCGGAGCGGGTTGCGGTCACCTCCGATCCGGCGATCGTGCGCGGCGCGCAGCGGATCGTGCTGCCCGGCGTGGGTTCGTTCAAGGCCTGCTCCGAGGGGCTCAATGCCATTCCCGGTCTGGTCGAGGCGCTCGACGAGCGGGTCATGGTCGATGGCGTGCCGTTCCTTGGGGTGTGCGTCGGCATGCAGCTGCTCGCCACCAGCGGCTTCGAGCATGGCGAGACTCCGGGCCTCGGCTGGCTTGCCGGCGAAGTGCGGCTGATGGCGCCCACCGATCCGACGATCAAGGTGCCGCACATGGGCTGGAACGACGTCTCGCCCGCGCCGCACGGTCGTGCCAATTTGAATCGGGGGGGCGCCGCGCTGATCGAGCCGGGCGAGGCCTATTTCCTCCATTCGTACCATTTCCGCCCCACGGAAGGCCGCGACATCGCGGCGATGACCGACCACGGCGGCGGGCTGGTCGCCGCGGTGGCTCGCGACAACCTGATCGGGGTGCAGTTTCACCCGGAGAAGAGCCAGGCCTATGGGTTGACGCTGCTGGCGCGGTTCCTGGAGTGGAACCCGTGATCGTGTTTCCCGCCATCGACCTCAAGGCGGGCCAGGTCGTGCGCCTGGCCGAGGGCCAGATGGACCGCGCCACGATTTACGGCGACGATCCCGTGGCGTGGGTGGCAAAATTCGAGCAGGCTGGCGCCGAGTACCTCCATGTGGTCGATCTCGACGGCGCCTTTGCCGGCGAGAGCCGCAACCGCGCGGCGGTCGAGGCGATCGTCGCGGCCTTTCACGGCTACGTCCAGCTCGGCGGCGGCATTCGCACGCCCGAGGCCGTCGACGGTTGGTTCGACCTTGGAGTCGCCCGCGTCGTCATAGGCACCGCCGCGCTCAAGGACCCGCAGTTCGTCGAGGACATGGCGGGCACTTGGCCGAACGGCATCGTCGTCGCCGTCGATGCCCGCGACGGCATGGTCGCGACCGAGGGGTGGGCCGAAGTATCGAATGTCCCTGTCATCGACATGGCGCGCCGCTTCGAAGACGCCGGGGTCGCCAGCTTGCTGTTCACCGACATCGGCAGAGATGGCCTGCTGACGGGCTGCAACATCGACGCCACAGTCGATCTCGCGCGGCGCACCAGCCTGCCGGTGATCGCCAGCGGCGGGGTCAAGGGCCTCGACGACATCCGCCTGCTCGCGATCCATGCCGATGAGGGCATCGAAGGCGTGATAACCGGCCGCGCGCTTTACGATGGACGGCTCGATCTGGCCGCGGCAATCGAGATGGCGGGGCGGACGTGATCCTTCGACAGGCTCAGCATGAGCGGACCTATTCCCAGAACCCGCTCATGCTGAGCCTGTCGAAGCACGCGCGCCGAGGTCCGCGCCAATGACCGTCCGCATCCGCGTCATTCCGTGCCTCGATGTCGCCGATGGCCGCGTGGTCAAGGGCGTCAACTTCGTCGACCTCAAGGACGCCGGTGACCCGGTCGAGCAGGCGCGCGCCTATGACGCAGCGGGTGCGGACGAGTTGTGCTTCCTCGACATTTCGGCCAGCCACGAAGGGCGCGGCACGCTGCTCGAGGTGGTCCGCCGCACCGCCGCGGTGTGCTTCATGCCGCTGACGGTCGGCGGCGGGGTGCGCTCGGTGGAGGACGCGCGGGCGCTGCTGTTGGCGGGAGCGGACAAGGTCGCGGTCAACTCCGCCGCCGTGGCGCGGCCCGAAGTGGTCGGCGAAATGGCCGCGAAGTTCGGCAGCCAGTGCGTCGTCGCGTCGGTCGATGCCCGGCGCTCGGGCGACGGGTGGGAAATCTTCACCCACGGCGGCCGCCGCGAAACCGGCATCGACGCCGTCGCGCACGCGGTGAAGCTGGCCGAGCTCGGTGCCGGCGAATTGCTGGTGACCTCGATGGACGGCGACGGCACGCAGCGCGGCTACGACCTGGCGCTGACCCGCGCCATCGCCGACGCGGTCTCGATCCCGGTGGTCGCCAGCGGCGGCGTCGGCACGCTGCAGCACCTGGTCGAGGGCGTCACCGAGGGGCACGCCAGCGCCGTTCTCGCCGCGTCGATCTTCCACTTCGGCACCCACACCATCGCCGAGGCCCACGCCGCGCTGCGTGCGGCGGGTTTACCCGCGCGCGGCTGAAAGTCCCGGCGCGGGACGCTAACCTATTATTGGTTGCTTCGCGCCCGTTCGGGTCCATCGAGCGCCGCATGGTAACCCGCCTCGCCCTCGCTGCCATCGCACTCGTCTCCGCGGTGCCGGCGTGGGCTGAGGATGGGGCCGCTGTCCCAGAAGGCTCGCACCTCACGCTGTTCGCGCTCGGCCTGCTCGGGGTCATCATCGGCCGCCGCGCCTCGATCAGCGCCCAGCGCCGCAAGCGCGACCCCGACTAAGTCCCGCAGCTTGACGAGCGCGGCGCGCATGCCCATTCCCGCGCCGATGGACACCCTCGCGCGCCTCGAACAGACGATCCGCGACCGCCGCGGCGCTTCGCCCGAGGAAAGCTATGTCGCCAGCCTGGTCGAGCGCGGTGTGCCGACGATGGCCCGCAAGCTGGGCGAAGAAGCCAACGAAGCCGTAATCGCCGCGCTTTCGGGTAGCCGCGAGGAACTGGTCGGTGAGGCCGCCGACGTGCTGTTCCACCTGCTGGTCCTGCTCGGCGAAAAGGACATCCCGCTAGCCGAAGTCCTCGCCGAACTGGAACGCCGCGAAGGCACTTCGGGCCTCGCCGAGAAAGCGGCGCGAGGCACTTGAGCCGTCAGCACACACCGCCGATCGTCTTGAGCGAAACAGGTGCGAAGGCCGCTGTTCCGCTATCGTTCGGTAGTGGGCCCGACCAAGTCAGCGAAGCGCAGCTTCAGCAACTGATCCATGAGTTCCCCTCATGTCTCCCGGTCGAGGAAATCGACCCGCTGTTCGCGAATCCAGTGCCGCTATGCATGGAGCTTTCGACGAACGCCGGACCGATCGACAATCTGCTGATCACGGACACTGGTCTGCCGATCATCGTCGAGTGCAAATTGTGGCGGAATCCCGAAGGGCGCAGAGAAGTCGTCGGGCAAATCCTCGACTACGCGAAGGAGCTTACGCGATGGTCCTCTTCGGACTTTCAGCGTGAGGTCGCCAAACGCACCGGCATCGCCGACACTCCGGTGCTCACTCTGTTGCGCGCCGCAGGCCGAGAAGTGGACGAAGTTCGCTTCAACGATGCCTTAACCCACAACCTCCGGCGCGGACGGTTCATGCTGCTGATCGTCGGCGACGGCATCCGCGAGGGCGTCGAAACCATCTCTGAGTACCTTCAGGTGCATGCAAACCTGCACTTTTCGCTCGGGCTCGTCGAGATGCCGATCTTTCTGGCCGGCGACAGCAGGATCGTGGCGCCCCGAGTGTTGGCTCGGACCCATTTGATCGAAAGGCATGTGGTTGCGGTCCCCGAAGGCTTTGCCCTGCAAGCGCCGGAAGACGATGCCGCCGACGAGGACGATAACGACCCCACCTCGCCGTTCAATTTCTGGAGCGCGTTCGTGGCGGGATTGAAGCTCGACGATCCGGAACAGGCCCCGCCCAAAGCGACCGCCAGGCGCTCGATCTACATGCCGCTGCCAGTGCCGGGATCTGCATCGCTGTGGTTCACGATCTATCGGATCGCCAGCGGCCCTCGCGTGGGCATCTATTTGTCCTACGTCCGCGATTCGTTGGGAAGCCGCGTGGTCGAACGGTTGCTCGACGACTGGGGTGAGCTTCGTGATCAACTCGGCGGCTCCGTGTCGATTGACGATACCGACCAGTATGGGCGCAAGCTGATCCTGGACTGCACGACGACCGGCAATTGGGCGATTCCTGAAGAACGCGAGAAGGCGTTCATCTGGCTGCAGGAACGGGTCAATCGGTTCGTGAATGTGCTCCGTCCACGCATCAAAGCGGCCGTCGCAGACATCGAGAGGGAATCCTGATGGCGATCGACGCGACGTTGCCTTACGATCCGGACAACATTTTCGCGAAAATCCTGCGCGGCGAGATCCCGTGCAAGAAGGTCTTTGAGGACGAGTGGGCGCTGGCGTTCCATGACATCGCCCCGCTCGCGCCGGTCCATCTGCTGGTGATCCCAAAGGGCGCTTACGTCGGCTGGGACGACTTCTCGGCCAAGGCCTCGGGCGAGGCGATCGCCGGGTTCGTGCGCGCGGTCGGGCACGTTGCTCGCGAGCACGCGCTGGTGGCGCCCGGCTATCGCCTGCTGGTCAATCTCGGCGCGCACGGCGGGCAGGAAGTGCCGCATCTGCATGTGCATTTGTTCGGCGGTGCGCCGCTCGGGCCGATGATCGCGCGTTAGGGGCGGCCCGGCAGGCAATTGGCTTGAATTGAAGATATAAAAATAGCGTGGTTGCCAGCCGAGTCGCCGGTTCGCTAAGGCCGCGCGGACGATGGACGCGATCGCTCCCCCGCCGCCTTCAGGCCTGTTCCAAGGCGGAACCCACCTGTTCCCGCTGCGCGTCTATTACGAGGACACCGACGTTTCGGGCATGGTCTACCACGCCAACTTCCTGCGCTGGTTCGAGCGCGCGCGGTCCGATCTGCTGCGCCTGCTCGGGATTGAGCAGAGCAAGGCCTACGACGAGGGTCTGGGCAATTACACCGTCGCCGAAATCAACATCCGCTATGTCGCCCCGGCGCGGCTCGACGACGCGGTGACGATCGCCACCACCGCGCTGGAGCTGGGCGCGGCGAGCGTGCGCTTGCGCCAGCGGGCGTTGCGCGGGGAGAAACTGCTCGCCGACGCCGCCGTTCGGGTGGGATTCATCGCGCCCGATGGAAGACCGCGCCGCCAGCCCGCCGCCTGGCGCGCCGCCTTTGAACACCTTCTCACCGCGAAAGACGCCGCATGACCCCTCTCGCATTCCTTGCTTCCGCCGCAGTCGAGGTGCCCAGCCGGCTCGATCCGCTGGAGTTGTTCCTCGATGCCGACGTCGTGGTCCAGGGGGTTATCGTCGGCCTGGTGCTGGCGAGCGTGTGGGTGTGGACGATCATCGTCGCGTTCTCGCTCAGGATGGGCCGGGTGCGCCGCCGCAGCGCCGGGTTCGAGCGCGATTTCTGGGATTCCGCGCAGCCCGAGGCGCTGGTCGGCGGTCAGAAGGCTCAGGACAACCCCTCGGTGCGGGTCGCCGCGGCCGGGCTCGCCGAGCTGCGCAGCTCGACCAAGGACGGGATGCGCGACCGCGCCGGAGCCCAGCACCGCATCGCGCTGGCCATGGAAGGCCAGGTCGCCGCCGAGGCCGACGCGCTCGCCGAACGGCTCAATTTTCTCGCCACCACCGGCTCGGTGGCGCCGTTCGTCGGGCTGTTCGGTACTGTGTGGGGGATCATGAACAGCTTCTTCCAGATCGGCCAGCAGCAGAATTCCTCGCTCGCGGTGGTCGCGCCGGGCATTTCCGAAGCGCTGTTCGCCACCGCCATAGGCCTGTTCGCGGCCATTCCCGCGGTCATCGCCTACAACCGCTTCAGCCATCGGGTGAACCAGTTCGAGGCCCGGCTGCACCGCTTCGCCGACCGGGTCGCGGCGCAGATCGGGCGGGAACTAGAGCGCAGCTGATGGCGATGGGCCTTCTCGCCTCCTCGCGCGGCCGTGGGCGGTCACGGCGACGCGCGCCGATGGCGGAGATCAACGTCACGCCCTTCGTCGACGTCATGCTGGTGCTGCTGATCATCTTCATGATCACCGCGCCGCTGCTGGCCAGCGGGGTGCCGATCGAATTGCCCGATAGCCGCGCCAACGCGCTCGACCAGCAGCCCGACCAGGTGACCATCGCCCTCGACCGCGCGGGCGTGATCTATATCGACGACGCGCCGGTGCCCGAAGGCGCTTTCGCCGAGGCGATGTCACGGGTCAATTGCGGCGGAGAAGATGCGCCGCTGATCACGCTGCGCGCCGACCGCGTGCTCGACTATGGCCGGGTCATGGCGGTGATGGGCGAGCTCAATCGCGCCGGATGCAATAGTATATCCTTGGTCACCCAAGGTTCAGTCGAGGCTCCATAGCTCATGGCCATGGCATCCTTCGCCCAGCTTTCGCGTGAGGAGCGGATCGGCCTCGGGGTCGCCGCGGCGGCGCATGTCGCGCTGGTCGCGGCGCTTGTGCTGCAAGTGCAGGACGAGCCGACCGCGCTGCCGATCCCCGAGCGGATGACCGTCAGCCTGGCCGACGAAGTGAGCCTGGCAGCAACCGCGCCCAATCCCTCGCCGGATTCGCAGGCGGCCGTGGCGCCAACCCTTTCGCCCGAGCCTGCGCCGCCCGTCGAGCGCACAGTCGTCCGGCGCGAAGTGGCGCGGGTAAGCCCGCAGCAGCAGACCCGCCGGGTGACGCCAACTCCGGCTCCGCGGCCGACGCCGACCCGCGAGGCGGGCGGAACCCGCATGGGCGCCGACTTCCTGCCGGGCGCCGGCACCAGCGAACGCAGCGACAACCGTGGCGCCCCGGCGGCGACATTCGGTGCGGCCGAGCGAGCCTCGTTGCTGCAGGCCATTACCCGTCAGCTAAAGCCGCATTGGAGCGCCCCGCAAGGCGTCGATGCAGAAAGGCTCGTGACGGTCCTGGCTTGGGAACTCAATCCGGACGGCAGCCTAAATGGCCGGCCGCGCGTTGTCCGGCAGGCCGGCATCACCGATTCTAACCGGCCACAGGCATCGCTCCATGCCGAGCGTGCCATACGCGCCGTACAATTGGCGGCGCCTTTCGACTTGCCGGACCAGTTCTACAATTCTTGGAAATCGATCAGCGGCGCGACCTTCGACAGGAACTTATGATGAGAATCTTGCTCTTCTTGGCTCTGGCGTCGTTCGCGACGGTTGCTGCGGCGGCACCGGACGCCGGGCAGGCCCCGCCGACCATTTCGACTATCGAGGTTCCCGAGGAAGAGGGCCTGACCTTCACCGTCACCGACGACAGCGCCTGGCAGGACCTCGGCATCGCCATCCCCGCCTTCGCCACCAACGCCGACCGGCCGACGGCGGCCAATTCGCAGGGCACCGGTGCGCTCGGGGTCGAGCTGGCCCGCGTGGTGTTCGCCGACCTGCGCAACAACGGCCTGTTCCGCCCGGTCGGCCCCGACGCGCTGCCGCGCCCGGCCTATCCGCAGATCGCCGCGCCGGCGTGGGGAACCTGGAGCGGGCGCTCGGCCGAAATGCTGGTCCACGGCTACGTGCGCGGCGGTGACGATGGGCGGCTGACGGTCGGCTGCTACCTCTACGACGTGCAATTGCAGCAGGAGCTGGTCCGCGAGGGCTGGGTGGTCGCGGCCGGCGAGTGGCGCCGCGCCGCCCACAAGTGCGCCGACCTGGTTTATTCGCGCCTCTCGGGCGAGAGCCCATTCTTCGATTCCAAGATCGCCTACATCGCCGAGACCGGGCCCAAGGACGCCCGGGTCAAGCGGCTGGCGATCATGGATTCGGACGGCGCCAACCACCGCTTCATTACCAACGGCCAGTCGACCGCGCTGACCCCGCGCTATTCGCCCGACTACTCGAAGATCGCCTACGTCAGTTACCTGAACGGCTATGCGCGGATCTACGTTTACGACATCGGCAGCGGGCGGCAGACCCTGGTGACCGAGAGCCAGAACCCGACATTCGCGCCGCGCTGGGCGCCCGATGGGCGCACCATTCTCTATTCGATGGCGGTGGCGGGCAACACCGACATCTACCGCGTGGCCGCCACCGGCGGCTCGCCGCGGCGGCTGACCGATACGCCGGGCATCGACGTCGGCGGATCGTACTCGCCCGATGGCAGCCGCGTGGTGTTCGAAAGCGACCGCTCGGGCAGCCAGCAGATCTACGTGATGGACGCCGACGGTTCGAACCAGCGCCGGATCAGCTTCTTCGGCGGCCGTGCCGCGACGCCCGAATGGAGCCCGCGCGGCGACCAGATTGCCTTCACCCATATCGTCGGCGACTTGCGAGTCGCGGTGATGAGCCCGGGTGGCGGGGGTCTCAGGCATCTGACCGATTCGTGGCAGGACGAAGCGCCGACCTGGGCGCCCAATGGCCGCATCGTGCAGTTCTTCCGGACGCAGCGCAATTCGGGCGAAACCTCGATCTGGCAGGTCGACCTGACCGGGCGCAACGAACGCCGCCTCAACACGCCGGTCGGGGCTTCGGACCCGGCGTGGGGACCGGTTCTGCCGTAATTGAGTTTGATGTATGCAAGTGGGTCGCGCCGCTTGAGATCAGTCGTGAAGGAGACAATGAGATGAACAAGATCGCCATCGCCGTGACCCTGGCGAGCGCGCTGGCCCTGTCGGCCTGCAAGAAGGACGCGCCCGAGGACCTGCCGCCGCCGCCGCTAACCACGACGACTCCGACGCCCGGTGGCCCGGTCACTCCGCAGGGGTCGATCCCCGGCACGCAATCGCACTTCGCGCAGACGATGCAGGGGGCCGACACGATCTATTTCGACACCGACAGGTTCGACATCGACGCCCAGGACCAGGCGGCGCTGCGGAGCCAGGCGCAGTACCTCAATCAGTACCCGAACGTGCGCGCGACGGTGGAAGGCCACTGCGACGAGCGCGGCACACGCGAATACAACATCGCGCTGGGCGAGCGGCGCGCCAACGCGGCCAAGAACTACCTGGTCAGCCTGGGCGTGGCGGACAATCGCATCAGCGTGGTCAGCTATGGCAAGGAACGCCCGGTGGCGCTGGGCTCGAACGAGCAGGCCTGGGGCCGCAACCGCCGCGCGGTGACGATAGTGCTGAACTAGTCGATCAGCGGCAGTTCGGCCTCAAACGCGGGCGCGGCGGCTTCGTTCGTCGCGCCCGTTTTGCTGCCGGTCTGCGGCGAGGTGGCAGTGAACAGCGCCAGCGCCGACAGCGCGAGGACGGAAAGGGCAGAGGCGAGCGTCAGTTGCTTGGACATCGGGGGTTCTTTCGTGTTGCATCGCACAAATAGCGTGGCCGACGCATATTGCAATGCAGCATACCATTTCGGGGCGAAAATATTTCTATCGTGGCGCGTGTTCCCGGCGGCGGCGGGCCGCCCTATAGGAAGCCGATGCTGACAAATGTCTTAACCCGATGACCCGCGCCAAGCGCTCGATCGACTGGGGCTTTCCGCGCTGGCGCGGCTATGCCGGCGCGCGCGAGGCGGTCAAGGTGCGGCTGTGCGACCGGCACGGCTGCGACGAGCCGGGTAACTGCCCGGCGCCCAAGGCCCCCAACAGCCCCGAGCGGTGGTATTTCTGCCGCCGCCACGCGGCCGAATACAACGCCCGCTGGGACTACTTCGAAGGCCTCGACAAGGCCGAGGCCGAAGCCCGCGAGCGCTCGGAATCGAGCGAGGCGGCCGGCTACCGCTCGGCCGCGCACTATGGCTGGGCCGCCCCGGGCGACGGCAGCCGCAGCGCCGACGAAATGCGCGCGCTCGAACTGCTCGGGCTCGAGGCCGATGCGGACATCGAAGCGGTCAAGAAAGCCTTCCGTGCCCGCGCCAAGGAAGTCCACCCCGACGTAAAACCCGGCGATGCCGCCGCGGCCAAGAGCTTCCAGGCGATCCAGCTGGCCTACGAAGTTCTGCGCCAGGCCGAAGAACGGCGCGAGTGGCGGGGGTGACGCGTTAGGTCCGCTTTCGACCCATTGCGGACATTGACCGCAGATCATCGACGTGCTGTTTCGGCCTAGATGCGACTAGGTGTTCGATCTCATTTCCTGACTGCCTTAGCGGCAGCTATTATCGTCGCAGTTCCGTTCATTTGTTTGCGCCATTTGGAGCGTCCGCGATTAGTTGAGGGCGTCTGGTTGTGGCAATTTGAAGGGTCGATGTTTTACGAAGGTGCCTCACCAGAAAACGTGTGCGATTTGCTAGCAAGTCGTGGGTCGTGGCTAAACTTCGAGCCAGAAGGCGTTTTGGGTAGCTATGACGCTCGAAAGAGTTATCCGAGCAGCGGTGAACACGTCAGTCAGTACGGAAGCTATCGGCTCGAAGCGTTCTCAGTAAGATTTGCGGGAAACCAGAGGTTTTCCTTGCTTGGAACCGGACATCTGAGTGCTTGGTCGTCTGAATTCGAGGTCTACAAAATGCTAGAAGCGAAGCCGATCCAGGGTTTGCTCTGCAAGGTGCCGTTCCCATAAAGTTAGGCGCGCTTGAATGACCGCTTTCCACCCAAAGCGGACATTGTCGCCAGACTCTACCTTTGCACCGTATCCCGCACCCATTCCGCCGGGTCGGACGGGTCCTCCAGCGTGCCAACGAACCGGGGCGAGGTGGAGCGGATGTAGTACGGCACCACGGTGTTGCCTTCGTGGCAGGCGTATTCGAACATCCCGTAGTCGTCGTTGCGGGTCCACGGGAAGGCCAGCTTGAACGGCGCGGTCAGCACCACCGGGTCGCGGATCGTCGCCTCGTAGAAGATCGTGTCCGGGCCGACCGGGGTCAGCCGCTCGGTCACCGTCTGCCGGTCGCTGGTCGGGATCGGCTTGTTGCCGGGGCCGACGATGTTCATCGGCGTGAGGCCGGTCATGTTGGTGGTCTCGATCACCAGCGTGTCGCCTTCCCAGTGGCCGCGCGATTCGCCGAGATAGTTGCGGATCGTGCCGGGCAGCGCCGGGCGCCCGTCGAGCGGAATGATGCGCGTCTCGTGGACGATCTCGAGCTGGAGCACGACGTAGCCAGGCGATTGAAACACCTGGATGCCGTTGTTGTAGGGGAACGGCGTCATCGACGAGGGCAGGCCGCGCGACAGACAGCGATCGAGCGAGTTGAAGTCGGCGATGCGGTCGAACTGCTGCACGTTCCAGCTGCTGCGCATTGCCGCCGAGAGGCGCTCGCCTTCGGGCGTCAGCGGCGGGATGCGGCCGTTGGGCGGCTCCATGATCAGCGAGGTCTGCTTGAGCGGCCGGCCCCATTCGAACCAGTGGCCCGAACCGATCGTGCCGCTGGCGTCCTCGCGCTCATAACCCTGCGCGGTGGCTTCCGCCGCAGCAATCGCGGCGGCGTATTCCTCGTCGGTCAGATAGGCTTGCGTGCCCCGGTTCGGCGGGCGCTCGGTCGGGGTGCGGCCGACCGAATCGATCGGCCAGATGCCGCGCAAGTCGGGATCGCCCCACTCGGTGCGCGGCACTCTCCAGCCCTCGGGCGCGGCCGGTGCGCCCGACGCGACCGCCAGTTCCTGGGCCGTTTGCGCGCTCGCTACCGAAGCGCCGGCGATCAGCGCCAGCGCCGCAACCGTAACGGCGATCGCACTCGTTTTCATCGCAATCTCCCCCTCAGAAGAACCCGAGCTTCTTCGGGCTGTAGCTTACCAGCATGTTCTTGGTCTGCTGATAGTGGTCGAGCATCATCTTGTGGTTCTCGCGGCCGATGCCCGACTGCTTGTAGCCGCCGAACGCGGCGTGCGCCGGGTAGGCGTGATAGCAGTTGGTCCACACCCGGCCGGCCTTGATCGCGCGGCCGAAGCGATAGCAGGTGTTGGCATCGCGGCTCCACACGCCCGCGCCGAGGCCGTAGAGCGTGTCGTTGGCGAGTTCGAGCGCCTCGTCCTCGTCCTTGAAGGTCGTCACCGACACGACCGGGCCGAAGATTTCCTCCTGGAAAACGCGCATCTTGTTGTGGCCCTTGAGGACCGTCGGCTTGACGTAGTAGCCGCCCGACAGCTCACCGCCGAGGTCCGCCGCCTCGCCACCGGCGAGCACTTGCGCGCCTTCCTGCCGGGCGATGTCGAAATAGGAGAGGATCTTCTCCTGCTGCTCCGACGAGGCCTGCGCGCCGATCATCGTCGCCGGGTCGCGCGGATCGCCCTGCACGATCGCCGCGACGCGCTGCAGCGCCCGCTCCATGAACCTGTCATAGATCGATTCGTGGATCAGCGCCCGACTCGGGCAGGTGCAGACCTCGCCCTGGTTGAGCGCGAACATCACGAACCCCTCGACTGCCTTGTCGAAGAAATCGTCGTCCTCGTCGCACACGTCCGCAAAGAAGATGTTGGGCGATTTGCCGCCCAGCTCCAACGTGACCGGGATCAGGTTCTCCGAGGCATACTGCATGATCAGCCGGCCGGTGGTGGTCTCGCCGGTGAAGGCGATCTTGGCGACGCGGTCGCTCGATGCGAGCGGCTTGCCGGCCTCCAGCCCGAAGCCGTTGACCACGTTGAGCACGCCAGGCGGCAGCAGGTCCTCGACCAGCTCGAGCCAGGTCATGATCGAGGCCGGGGTCTGCTCAGCGGGCTTCAGGACCACGCAGTTGCCCGCGGCGAGCGCGGGCGCCAGCTTCCAGGTCGCCATCAGCAGCGGGAAGTTCCACGGGATGATCTGGCCCACGACCCCGAGCGGCTCGTGGAAGTGATAGGCGACCGTGTCGTGGTCGATTTCGGCGAGCGAGCCTTCCTGCGCGCGGATCGCGCCGGCGAAATAGCGGAAGTGGTCGATGGCCAGCGGCAGGTCGGCGGCGCGGGTTTCGCGGATCGGCTTGCCGTTGTCCCAGGTATCGGCCTGCGCCAGCGTTTCGAGCTGGTCCTCCATCCGGCCGGCGAGCTTGTTGAGCACGTTTGCCCGCTCGGCCACCGAAGTGCGGCCCCAGGCGTCCTTGGCTGCGTGGGCGGCGTCGAGCGCGGCCTCGATGTCGGCCGAATTCGAGCGCGGGATTTCGCAGATGACCTGGCCGTTGATCGGCGAGGTGTTCTCGAAGTACCGGCCCGCCTTCGGCTCGGTCCACTTGCCGCCGATGTAGTTCTGGTACCGCGCCTTATAGGGTGATTGCGCCTGCGCCGGCTTTTCCTGTGCCTCGACGGTCATCTTCGCTCTCCCGATGGGGTTCGGGGTTCCGCCGTTCGCGACGGCAGAATCCACCGTTCGACCGGAACCGAGCATCCCCCCGGCACAGGTTGTTGTCAAGACATCGAATTGACTTGCGCGAGGCGCGGCAAAGAGAGAAACCGTGGCCGATGGAGAACCAGCCCGCACCCCGGGTCACGGCCACCGCCGCGGCGGTCGCGCTGATCGACGAAATTCGCGCCGAGGTGCCCGAAATCCTGATCCACCAGTCGGGCGGGTGCTGCGACGGCTCGTCGCCGATGTGCTATCCGGCGGCCGAGTTCCGGGTCGGGTCGCGCGACGTCAGGCTCGGCGAGGTCGCCGGGGTGCCGGTCTACATCGGCGCCGCACAGTTCGAGGCCTGGCGGCACACCCAGCTGATCCTCGACGTCGTGCCCGGGCGCGGCGGGATGTTCTCGCTCGATAACGGTCGCGAGAAGCGCTTTCTTGCGCGCGGCCGCGTGTTCACGCAGGAAGAGCAGGCGGCGCTTGCGCCTGAACACGGAAAGTCCGGGCTGTGACCGAGAATGCCGCCAATCCGAACCTGGTGCCGAATTCGGATGCCGTGACGTTCGAGGACAACGTCGGCGTGCGCGTGGTGCGGCTGGCGGAGGTGTTCTCGCGCCTTGCCCGGATCGGCGTCGAGCAGCCGTGGGGCCTGCGCGGCACCGAGCTGCGCATCCTCAACATCCTCGACCGCGTCGACGGCGTGGCGATCAGCGAGATCGCCCGGCGCACCCACGTCGACAAGGCGTGGATCAGCCGCTCGGTCCGCGATCTCGAGTTGAAGGGCCTGGTCACGCGGCGCGGCGACGCGGCCGATTCGCGCAAGACCCAGGCCGTGCTCAGCGGCGAGGGTCGGGCGCTGCTCGACGAGCTCCGCCCGCTGGTGGTGTGGCATGAAGCGCGCGTGCTCAAGGGCATCGACGAGGCGGCGTTCAAGCACGACCTCGACCGGCTGCTGGCCAATGCCGAGGCGATCCTCGAGGTGGCCGAAAGCCTGCCGCAGCGCGACTAAGTCGCAGCCGGTTCCGGCGCCTACTGCGGCGCGGCGTCCATCGTGTCCGCTTCGTCTTCGAGGTGATCCTTGACCTCCTCACCCTTGTCGCGCAGCGCGTCGGCCGCGTCCTTGCCGGCCTGTTCGTCGGGCCCGCCCCTGGTCATTGCTTCCTCGAGGTCGGCATCGGCTTCGTAGGCCTCGTCGATAGCCGTGGCCTGCTCCTCCACTTCGTTCTCAGCCTTGCTGTCGCAGCCGGCGAGCGCAAACGCGGTGGCGGCGGTGACAATGGCGAGCTTCTTCATGCGGAATCCCTTTGTCGTTTCGAGTTCGCCGGTTTCACGCCCGACACAGTCGCAAACGCGGCTGGCAGCCAGGAAGTTCCGTAGGGGTTCCGGGGCTGCCGCAGTCGGGGCTAGGTTTGCTCGATGATCCGCGTAACTCTCTGGACTTCCTGTCTTATCCGAAAGAGATTGAGTTCATCGCGTTCCAGTTCTTCGACCATGCCCTGATAACGACGGGCAGCCTCTTCTGCACTAATCGAGGCATCGACGGCCAGGGCTCCGGACAACAGGGTAATCAGGCCGAGTCCGAGGTCGAATGGGGCTGTCGCAACACCGATGAGAAACAAGCCAAGGCTGGCGTGAGATTTGAACTTGGCGCTCTTGGGGGAGTGCGCTCGGCTTTCATCCAATCTGACCTGGTTCTCAAAACACCTTTGCTGAATGCTTGCGATTCTGTTCGACAAATAGGCAGCATATTCGACGAGCTGACTCTGGGACAGCTCGTCCAGGTTGCGCAATGGCTGAAAAATGGGCTCGGGCAAGGTCGTGAACCCGGGCGAGCGCTATTCTTCGCCCTGCGACCTAGCCGGACGAGCAAAGCGTCCCGGTTGGCGAGTTCCTTCTTCGCTCGAATCATCTTCGCCCTCCGGCGAGGGCTTGGAAAGACTGGCCATTCGCTCGAACAAGGTGGAGCCTTCGCGGAGACGACGGCCCAACGGCCTGGTGCGTGAGCTCGCATTGTACTCAAATCGTTCCAGGGCCGACCACATCTCGGCTTCGTCTTGCCGCGCATCTACAAGCTCGCTCGCCAGGCTCATATTCTTGCTTCTCGCCAGAAAGTATATGCTTTCCGAATCGCGAATCGCGAAATGGGACCTTGCAATTAACAACGTGGAAATAGCAAACGACGCGGCGACAGCTATGACTATTCCACTTTCACTTAACTCAAAGGCAAAGATGCGCCAGTCGAATGCGGATTCGAGTGCGGGTAAAAGCGCCGCGCCGGCGGCCACATAGAGAAGGAGGCGGTCAAAAACATGAGATGCGCGCCGGTGTGCGCTCGCATCAATAACCAAGTTTGCTGCAGCATCCGAAGCCGCTTCGGCCTCTTGTTTGGCCGCGATCGCATAGTTTACGTCAGTGATGGGCACAGCATCTTCATATCATATTTCTTGATCAAACCTATCCGATAAAGCACGAGCGGGTGGCCGATCACACCGCCGCCAGCGCCTGCTCGAAGTCGGCGATCAGGTCGCCGGCATCTTCGATGCCGATCGAAATGCGCACCAGGTTGTCAGTGATGCCGAGCGCCGCCTTGCGTTCGGGCGGGACCGACAGGTGGGTCATCGCCGCGGGGTGGCTGGCGAGCGTCTCGGTGCCGCCGAGGCTGACCGCCAGCTTGGCCACCTTGAGCGCATCGAGAAAGCGGAAGCTCTCCGCCTCGCCGCCCTTGATGAACAGGCTGAAGGTGCTCCCCGGTCCGCTGCAGTGGCGGTCGTAGATGTCCTTCTGCGCCGCGTCCTTGAGCAGGCCGAGGAAGCCGACGCCCGCCACCTTGGGATGGTCCTTGAGGAAGTCGCACACCACGATCGCGTTCTCGGTCGCCCGCTGCATGCGGATTTCGAGCGTCTCGAGACTGCGCAGCAGCATCCACGCGGTGTTGGGGTCCAGGATGGTGCCCATGGTGTTGCGCAGCGCCCGGATCGGGTCGAGCCAGCGCTTGGCGCCCGAAACGCCGCCGGCGACGAGGTCGGAATGGCCGCCGACGTACTTGGTCAGCGAATAGACCACGATATCGGCGCCGTGCGCCAGCGGCTGTTGCCACAAGGGCCCCAGGAACGTGTTGTCGATCGCCACCGGCGGCTGGAAGGCGTCGCCCGCGAACGTGGCATCGCGCGCGGCGGCCACCGCTTCGACATCGACCAGGGCGTTGGTCGGGTTGGCCGGGCTTTCGAGGTAGATCAGCGCGACTTGTCCGCCCTGTTTGGCGGCGAGCGCGCGTGCCTCGCCAAGCACCGCGTCGAGCTCGGCGCGGCTCGCCCCGGCGGGAAAGGCCAGATAGGTGATGCCGTATTTCGACATCTGCCGGGCGATGAAGCCCTCGGTTGCGGCGTAAAGCGGCCCCGAATGCACCACCACGTCGTCCTTTTCGGCCGCGGCAAGCAGCAGCGTGGCGATGGCGGACATGCCCGAGGAGAACACCAGCGCATCCTCGGCCCCGTCCCAGATCGCCAGGCGGTCTTCGAGGATTTCCTGGTTGGGGCCGTTGAAGCGCGAATAGACCAGGCCCTCGGCGCCGCCAGCACGTTGCCCGGTGATGCCCTCGAAGTGGCGCTTGCCGGCCTCGGCGCTCTCGAACACGAAGGTGCTGGTGAGGAAGATCGGCGGCTTGAGCGAGCCTTCGGAGAGCACCGGGTCGTAGCCATAGCCCATCATCAGCGTCGAGGGCTTGAGCGTGCGGCCGCCGATGGTGGTGACCTCGCGCTTCGGCTTGCGGCGCGGGGTCGGGCGGTCGACGGGCTCGGACATGGTTGCGCCTGTAACCTTTAGCTTCGGAACGTCTATCTAAAATCCTCCCCGAGCTTGTCTCGGGGAGGTGGCGCCGGCCGAAGGTCGGTGACGGAGGGGTATGGTGCGCGGTGCCCCTCCACCATCCTTCGGATGGTCCCCCTCCCCGAGCAAGCTCGGGGAGGACTACACCAACGCCGCCACCGTCCAGATAGCTCCGACGATGAGGAATATCCCCGCCACGTCGACCGCCAGCCCGGCGCCGAGCATGCGCGGCAGCGCGATGCGCCCCGTCGCCCAGGCGATCGCGTTCGGCCCGGTGCCCGAGGGCAGCATGAAGCCCCAGCTCGCCGCCATCGCCGCCGGCAGCGCGAGCAGCAGCGGGTCGGCGCCGAGCGCCACCGTCAGGCTCGCCACCACCGGCATGATCCCGCTGGCGGTGGCGACGTTGCTGGCGAATTCCGTAATCAGCACCACCAGCGCGACCACCGCCAGCGCCACGACCCACAGCGGCAGCGCGGACAAGGGCAGCAGCGACTGGCCAAGCCAGGTGGCGAGGCCCGAAGCGGTCATCCCCGCGGCCAGCGCCAGCCCGCCGCCGAACATCATGATCACGCCCCACGGCGCGCGATCGGCCTCCGGCCAAGTCAGCATCGGCCGGCCGGTGCCGTCGGGCACCACGAACAGCAGCAGGCCGACTGCGACAGCAATTGTGCCGTCCGTCAGCCCCCCTTCCGGCAGCAGCGGCTCGGTCCAGGTCTGGGTCACCCACAGCACGAAGGCGAGCGCGACCAGCGGCACCAGGCGCTTCTCGGGCGTGGTCCATTCGCGCTGCGTGGCGATTGCCGCGCGGGCCGCCGGAATGTCGAACGGATGGCTCGCGACGCGCTGCACTTTGGCGATGATCAGCGCCGCCAGCGGCACGCCGATCAGCACGATCGGAATGCCGAACATCATCCACTGGACGAAGCTGATCCGCACGCCCGAAGTCTCGAACAGCAGCCCGACGGCGATCGGATTGGTCGGCGATCCGATCAGCGTGCCGAGTCCGCCGATCGAGGCGGCGAAGGCGATCCCCAGCGGCAGGGCGCCCGACAGGCCTTCCTTGTCCCCGGCCGCGATGCCGCCGCCGGCCAGCACCGCCAGCGCCATCGGCATCATGATCAGCGCGGTCGAAGTGTTCGAGATGATCATCGACAGCACGGCGGTCGCGAGCATGAACGCCAGCATCAGCTGAGTGCTGCCACCGCCCTTGCCGAGCGTGCCCAGAATGCCCAGCGCCAGCCGCCGATGGAGCCCGGTGCGCTCGATCGCCAGCGCAATGAAGGCGCCGCCGAGAATCAGGAACATCGTCGGCGAGTAATAGGCGCCGGCGGTGGTGTTGGCGTCCATCACTCCGCCCAGCGGCAGGACCATGAACGGCAGCAGCGCGGTGGCGGTCAGCGGCACCGCCTCGGTCATCCACCAGGCGGCCATCCACGCGACGAGCCCGGCCACCAGCCACGCCTCGCGCGGCATTCCGGCGGGAGCGGGCAGGGCGAGGGTCAGCAGGAACGCCGCAAGGCCGACGAAAAGGCCGATGCGATTGGCTGTCATGAATCCTCCCCCGCTCGCGCGGGAGGTTTAGCTTATTTCGGCGCCAGCACCATCAGCATCTGGCGGCCTTCGAGCCGGGGGTAGGCCTCGATCTTGGCGAATTCCGCGGTGTCGTCGCGCACCCGGTTGAGCAGGTCCATGCCGAGCTCCTGGTGGGCCATTTCGCGGCCGCGGAAGCGCAGGGTCATCTTCACCTTGTCGCCGTCCTGGAGGAACTTGGTCACGCTGCGCATCTTCACGTCGTAATCGTGATCGTCGATGTTCGGACGCATTTTGATCTCTTTGATCTGCTGCGTCTTTTGCGTCTTGCGCGCGGCGTTGGCCTTCTTCTGCGCCTCGTAGCGATGCTTGCCGACGTCGAGGAACTTGCACACCGGCGGGTCCGCGCCGGGCGAGACCTCGACCAGGTTCAGGCCCAGGCCATTGGCCTGTTCGATCGCTTCGTTGGTGAACATGACGCCGAGGTTCTCACCGTTCTCGTCGATGACGCGAACCTTTTCGGCCTGGATGAGATCGTCGAACTTGGGGCCGGACTTGACCGGGGGCGCGAGCATGCGCCGGGGTGGACGGGGTATGGGCCGATCTCCTGATGGCTGTTTTTCGAAGCGGGGTACTTAGTGTGTAACGAGGGCGCGCGCTAGGGGTTGAGGGGGTTTGTTTAGCCTCAAGCGCCGGCGCGGGCATGCGCCCGCTTAGGCTTCCGGCCTAACGGCCGACGCGCGTTCGCGCTTGCAGGTTCCTGGTCGGAACCCGGACATTCCAGGCCCATGCGGTGGAGCGCTGATCCGGTCCGCGACCAGCGGACCGCAAGGCCGAACGGCCGCCCGAGCTTATGCGAGGAAGCCAAGCCGGGCGGATGCCCGGCGCCCGGCGCTTGAGGCTAAACAAATTACCCGCGCCACAAGGGGAAGCGCGCCAGCTTGCCGCCGGCCGGAAGCACCGCGTCGATCGCCTGGGCGGGCTGCAGCGCCGCGACGATCGCCGGGTCGGCGGCGTCCATCCCGCCGGTCAGCGCGCCGAACGCCGGCAGGATCATCCGCCCCGCTCTGGCGCCGTCGGTGCTGACCACCGCGCAGGGGCGGCGGATGTGCCGGTCGCGCACGGTGATCTGCAGGCGCGGGTGGTAGTGGCCGCTGAGCTCGGGCCGCGACTCGCCCTGCTTGGCCTGGTGGCGCAGCACGATGCCGGCGATCTCCAACTCCTCGGCCAGCGTGCCGCCCTGTCTGGCCTCCATCGAAGCGTCGTGGTTGCCGGTGATCCACACCCAGTCGGTTGCTTTGGTCAGCGCCGCCAGCATGCCCGCCGCATAAGGCTCGAGCCGCTCGGCCCCGGCCGAATCGTGGAAATTGTCGCCCAGCGTGAACACCCGCCGCGCCCCGGTCTCGCGGATCGCCAGTGCCACACGCTCCAGCGTCTCGCGGCTGTCGTAGGGCGGCAGCATCTGGCCGTGCTTGGCGTAGAAGCTGGCCTTTTCGAGGTGCAGGTCGGCCACCAGCAGCGCCCGCTCGCGTGGCCAGAAGAGTGCGCGGTCCTGCGTCAGGCGGAATTCCTCGCCGCAGAAATCGAAAGCGAACGAAACGGGAACCATGGGCTTTCCTTGCCGCGCCGGGTGCGCTTTGGCAAGGGACGCAAAGCCCCATCCTCTTCAGAGGAGGGGGTTGGGGGTGGTGGCGCGGGCCAAAGGCTCGCGCATTACCGCGGCACCACCCCGCTGCGACTAGGGCCGGCTGCGCCGACCCAAGTCTCGCTGCCCCTCCTCCGAAGAGTAGGGGGAAGGAGATCGATGACCGACTGGCAGCCCTACACCCAGCAAGCCCGCGAATGGTTCGAAAGCCTGCGGACGCGGATCTGCGCCGAGTTCGAGGCGATCGAGCGCGAGGCGGGCTCCGATGCCGCGTTCGACTACCTCGAATGGCAGCGCGAGGAAGAAGGCAACGCGGCACCCGGCGGCGGCGTGCGCGGGGTGATGAAGGGGCAGGTGTTCGAGAAAGTCGGCGTCAACGTCTCGACCGTCGCCGGCAGTTTCTCGCCCGAGTTCGCGGCGACCATGCACGGGGCCGAAAACAACCCCGGCTTCACCGCCACCGGCGTGAGCCTGGTCGCGCACATGGCCAACCCGCACGTGCCCGCGGTGCATATGAACACGCGGTTCCTGACCACCGGCAAGGCCTGGTTCGGCGGCGGCGCCGACCTCAATCCGCCGATCCCCTATGCCGAGGACACCGAGGCCTTCCACGCCCGCTTGCGCGCCGCCTGCGCGGCCCACAACCCGACCTACTTCGAGAAGTTCAAGAAGTGGGCCGACGATTACTTCTTCATCCCCCACCGCGGCGTCCATCGCGGCGTCGGCGGGATATTCTACGACCACATGGAATGCGCCGACGCGGCCGAATGGGAGCGCAACTTCGCCTTCACCAAGGATGTCGGCGAGGCCTTCCTCGACGCCTTCCCCAAGATCGTCCGCCAGCGGACGGGCCAGGAATGGACGGCCGAGGAGAAGCAGGCCCAACTCGAATGGCGCGGGCGTTATGTCGAGTTCAACCTGGTCTACGACCGCGGCACCCTGTTCGGCCTCAAGACCGGCGGCAACATCGACGCCATCCTGATGAGCCTGCCGCCCGAGGTGAAGTGGAGTTAGCCGCTCGCGGACCGGCGTTCTAAAACTTCGCGAACAAGTGCAGGCCGCCTGGCGATTATTGCCAGCAAGACTTGAGCGGGACCGGTCGGCCGCCGGCGCCCTTGCTCCCAATTGAGCAGAGTGCCCTTGGCCACGCCGATACTGCGCGCGAACGCAGCCTGCGAGAGGCCGGTACGAGCCCGGATCGCTGCGACATCGACGGCGGCCAGTTCGATACGGTGAACGACCGCGCCCGTCTCCTTGCCCTCGGCATAGGCGATCGCTTCCTTAAGCCCCGCGGTGATGCTCTCGAAAGCCTTACCCATCGTCATTCTCCATATGTCGCAAGCAACAGCTTGCTCAATTCGATTGCCGCCAACAGCTCGGCCTTCGACAGATTGGCCCTTTCGCTCTTGGCGAACACTGTCACCAAAAAGAGGGGAACTGACACTCCACCGTATACGTAGATCGTCCTGTAGCCGCCGCTCTTTCCACCGCCTGCTCGCGCGAACCGCACTTTTCGAAGCCCTCCGCCTAGTGGCGCGCCTGCTTCAGGATTGGAGGCGAGATAGTTGACCAGTTCCTCTCGTTCCTCATCGGACATGATCGACTTGGCGCGGCGGAGGAATTCCGGCAGTTCAACCACCGTCAGTAAAGCCATTGACGTATATACGTCAATGACGTATATACGTCAATGGCGCAGATTTTTGATGGAGCAGACTTCATGCACCGCCTCAACCTCGCCCAAGCTAACGCCCTCATAGACGCCGCATTCGCCAAGGGCGCCGAGCTTGGGCTCAAGCCGCTCACCCTTACAATCCACGATCCGGGCGGGCATCTGATCGCCTGCCAGCGGCAGGACGGGGCCTCGACCATGCGGGTCAAGCTGGCGGGCGGGAAGGCGTGCGGGGCGCTGTCGTTGGGCGTGTCGAGCCGGACCATCGGCGACATGGCGGTGGAGCGGCCGCACTTTGTCGCCGCGGTCGACACGATGAGCGAGGGCGGCATGGTCCCGGCCGCCGGGGGCGTGATCGTGTGCGATGCGGACGGCATTATCGTGGGCGCGATCGGCGTTAGCGGCGACACCAGCGATAACGACGAAGCCTGCGCGCTGGCGGCGATTTCCAGCCTCGGCCTGAAGCCGAAGAACTGAAAAAACGCTGTCCTACAAGGCCCCTAAGCGACCAAGCTCCGGCCATGTCGAGTCGTTGCGCCGAACGCCCCCAAAAAAAGCCCCAGTGAAAAGTGTCACCCTGTCGCCGTTTCGGCAAGGGATTGAAATTAAGCACCAAAATGGCGAAACGGGCGGAATAACAGGGTGACACTGTGTCACCCTGCGGTCGTCGCCCGGGTAAATGTCCTGGAGATATTGATGCGTTGCCTTGCCGCCAGCCTGTTGCTGTTCCTCACCGCCGCCTGCGCCACGCCCGGCGAGGTCGCGTCCGCCGATGCGCCGATGATCTCGCCGATCCTGACCAGCGAGGACGCCCGCGATCCCTGGTCATTCGCCCAGCCCGAAGTGGCGCGGGTGACGCATGTGGCACTCGACCTGTCGCTCGATTTCGAGCGAAAGCGCGTCGACGGGTCGGCAACGCTCGATATTCTCGCCGCGCCGGGCGCCGATACCTTGGTGCTGGACAGCCAGGGGCTCGAGATCGAGCGGATCATCGACACAGCCGGCAATCCACTGCCGTTCACGGTCGGCGCACAAGTCGAAGGCAAGGGCTCGCCGATCACGATCGCCATGGGCGCGGCGCGGCGCCTGCGCATCGATTACTCCGCCCCGAACGCCGAGGCGCTGCAATGGCTGGCGCCCGAGCAGACCGCCGGCGGCGAGCACCCGTATCTGCTCAGCCAAGGCCAGCCGACGCTCAACCGGACGTGGATCCCGACGCAGGACAGCCCCGGTATTCGCCAGACCTGGGAAGCCCGCATTGTCGCGCCCGAGCCGCTCAGGGTGGTAATGTCCGGCCTGCGGGTGGGCGAGCCGGAACTGCTCCGCTCGCCGCGCCGCGCGTTCCGTTTCGCGATGGACAAGCCGGTCCCGCCGTACCTTATCGCCATCGCCGCGGGCGACATCGCCTTCCGTTCGCTCGGCCCGCGCAGCGGCGTGTGGACCGAGCCCTCGATGCTCGATGCCGCCGCCGCCGAACTGGTCGATACCGAACGGATGATCGACGCCGCCGAGGCGCTCTACGGGCCCTATCGCTGGGGCCGCTACGACATGATCGTGCTGCCGCCCGCGTTCCCCTACGGGGGCATGGAAAACCCGGTGATGACCTTCCTGACGCCGACCTTCATCGCTGGCGACCGCAGCCTCAACGGGCTGGTCGCGCACGAGCTGGCGCATTCGTGGTCGGGCAACCTCGTCACCAATGCCAACTGGGCCGATGGCTGGCTCAACGAAGGCTTCACCAGCTATTTCGAGAACCGCATCATGGAGGTGCTCTATGGCCCGCAGCGCGCGAGCCAGGAGGCGGCGCTGAGCTACGCCGACATGGAGGACGTGCTTGCCGAGAAAGGTGCGGACGCGGCGGTGACCGCGCTGCACCTGCCGCCCGCCGAGGGCACACCCGAAGGCGGCCAGAGCGGCATCGTTTACGACAAAGGCGCGCTGTTCCTGCGCACCGTCGAGGCTATCGCCGGGCGCGAGCGGCTCGACGCCTGGCTGCGGCAGTGGTTCGACAATCACGCCTTCCAGCCGGCGACCTCGGCGCTGATGCTCGCCGACATGCGGGCGAACCTGGTCAGGGGCGATGCGGCGCTGGAACGGCAGCTCTCGCTGGACGAGTGGGTCTATGGCACCGGGCTTCCGGCCAACGCGGTGCGGCCCCTGCCGAGCGCGTTCGGCGAGGTCGACGCGGCGGCGGCGGAATATCCCGCGACGCATTCGGTCGATCCCGAAGCCTGGGCCCGCTGGACCACCGCCGAGCGGCTGCGGCTGATCGCCAGGCTGCCCACGGAGCTGAGCGCCGATCAGCTAGCGGCCCTCGATGGCCACCTCGGGCTTTCGGTTTCCGGCAACAACGAGGTGCTGTTCGCCTGGCTCGAGCTGGCGTTGGCCAACCGCTACGAACCCGCGGTGCCGCTCACCGAGGCCTTCCTCGCTCGCGTCGGCCGGCGCAAGTTCGTGCTGCCGCTGTTCGAGGTGCTGATGGGTGAGGGCGACTGGGGTCAGCCGATCGCGCGCCGCATCTATGCCGAAACGCGGGCCAGCTATCACTCGGTGACGCAGGGTAGCGTCGACGAGGTGGTCACGCCGGGCGAGTGACGTCCGGACTAGCTCCTCGGCTCCCACCTCGCTTGGGTCCGACGGATGAGTCCCCCCATAGCCAAAGCAATCCGGTTGTTTGGATGGTCGCCGCATGACCCATCTAGACTGGTGTCTTGGTCGGCCTTGCGCCGTTCAGTGAGATAGCCGGGGCCGTCGGTACATACAAACGTCGCGCCGTCGGGAAGGGTCAGTTCCGGATCTCCCTTGGCAAGCTCTTCGTCGACCCACTTGGCAAGTTCCTCATAACTCAGGCGGTGCATTTCCAGCAGCATTTCAGCGGTCTTGGTCCAGCCCTCCTTGGGGTGGCCGTAGATGTAGAGAATGCGGGCTTTGATCGTGTCTCGGTCTAGGCGAACCATTTCGACGACATACCCAGTTCCGCCCAAGGCAGGTTTGCTTGAGAAGCGGATAACGTCGTCGCCCAGTTCGTTCAGTGGCTCCAATTGGAAGGGTTGGTACTCGTCGAATACCAGACCGCTCGATGCTTCGTCGGCGCTAGTCCGTGCTGGAAATGACACGAGCGCTATCGCGGAACAGAGAGCGCTAATTGCTAACCTTTGCATCATCAACCTCCCTGCCTGAACTTGGCCAACTGCTCAATTGCTTCTTCAAGCGTGGCGTCCTGTTTGGCGAAACATAGCCGCAAGTAGCCCTCTTCCGGATCGTCGCGGCAGAAGGCGGAGACCGGGATGGCGGCGACACCCGCTTCGCGGATCAGGCGCTCGGCCACGGCTTCGTCGTCGGGCGCGAGACCCGAGGCGGCGAGGTCGATGGTGACGAACCAGGTGGCTTGGGCCGGCAGCAGGACGTAGCCGGCCGCGGTCAGCCCGCCGACCAGCCGTGCGCGCGCGGCGGCGTAGCGGGTGCGGTGCGCGGCGTGCCATGCCGATGGCAGGGCGAGCCCTTCGGCGACCGCCCATTGCAGCGGCGTCGGGGTGGTGAAGGTCAGGAACTGGTGCTGGCGAGCAATGGCTTCGGCCAGCGGCGGGGCGGCGACGGCCCAGCCGATCTTCCACCCGGTGAGCGAGAAGATCTTGCCCGCCGAACCGATCTTGATCGCGCGGTCGGCAAGCGAGGGCAGGGCGAGCGGAGAGAAATGGCGAGTGTCACCGAAAATCATCCCTTCCCACACCTCGTCGCACAGCAGGATCAGGTCATGCCGTTCGCAGATCTCGCCGAGCGCATCGAGCGTCGCACGATCGACCACGGTGCCGGTCGGATTGTTCGGCGTGTTGAGGATCACCAGGCGTGTTTTGGGTCCGATCGCGGCCTCGAACTCGTCGATGGGAAGCGACCAGCGCGGCGGGACCAGGCTGACAATTCGCGCCGTGCCCCCGGCACGTTCCACCAGCGGCAGGTAGGCATCGTAGAACGGCTGGAACAGCACCGCTTCGTCGCCCGGGCCGATGAAGGCGAAGATTGCCGCGGCCAGCGCCTCGGTCGCGCCCGAGGTGACGATGACCTGCTCCTCGGCCAGTTCCAGCCCCTGCTCCTGCCGGTAATACCCGCAAACCGCGCGGCGCAGTTCGCCGAGCCCGCGCATCGGCGGATACTGGTTGGGATGCTCGACCAGCGCCCGTTGCGCGGCCTCGAGCAATTCAACCGGTTCCGGCAGGTCGGGAAAGCCCTGCCCGAGGTTGATTGCCCCCAGCTCACGCGCCAGGGCGGAGGTGCGCTCGAAGATCGTGGTCGAGGGATCGGGCATCGGGCGGAATGTCTGCGGCCTAGTTGCGCTTGCTGCAACACGTTAACGCCTTTCCCCTTGCCGCTTGCCGCCCCGCACCGCACATTCGAGATAATGCTGCGCCAGTACGAACTTGTGGAGAGGGTCAAGGCCTACGACCCCGACGCCGACGAGGCGCTGCTAAACCGCGCCTACGTCTACACGGTGCAGAAACACGGCACCCAGAAGCGCGCCAGCGGCGACCCCTATTTCAGCCACCCGATCGAAGTCGCGGGCCTGATGACCGATTTGAAGCTCGACCAGGACACGGTCATCACCGCGCTGCTCCACGATACCGTCGAGGATACGCTGGCGACGATCGAGGAGGTCGAGAAGAACTTCGGCCCCGACATTGCCAAGCTGGTCGACGGGGTGACCAAGCTCAGTAAGCTCGAGCAGCTGACCGACGACGAACGCGTTGCCGAGAACCTGCGCAAATTCTTCCTGGCGATGAGCGAAGACATCCGCGTGCTGCTGGTCAAGCTCGCCGACCGACTGCACAACATGCGCACGCTGCATTTCATCAAGAGCCCCGACAAGCGCCAGCGCATCGCCCGTGAGACGATGGACATTTACGCCCCGCTGGCGGAGCGCGTCGGGATGTACGAGTACATGCGCGAGATGCAGCTGCTCGCGTTCGAGCAGCTCGAGCCCGAAGCCTACGCCACCATCACCGGGCGGCTCGAGCAGATCAGGAGTTCGGAGGGCGGGCAGGTCGACGCGATTGCGCTCGATATCAAGCAGGCGCTCTCCGCGGCGGGGATCAAGGCCGAGGTCTGGGGACGCGAAAAGCACCCGTTCTCGATCTGGCGCAAGATGGCCGAGCGCCACGTCAGCTTCGAGCAGATCACCGATATCATGGCGTTCCGCGTGCTGACCGAGAGCGTCGCGGACTGCTACAGCGCCATCGGCGTGCTGCACCAGGCGTGGCAGTTCGTGCCGGGGCGCTTCAAGGACTATGTCTCGACGCCCAAGACCAACGGTTACCGCTCGGTGCACACCGCGCTGATCTTCGAGAACTCGATGCGGGTCGAAGTGCAGATCCGCACCCGCGAGATGCACCGCCTCAACGAATTCGGGCTCGCCGCGCACTGGGCCTACAAGCAGGGCGACCGGCCCGACGGCCAGGTCGGCTGGCTGCGCGACCTGATCGAGATCGTCGATTCCAGCCACGATGCCGAGGAACTGCTCGAGCACACGCGCCTCGCGATCTATCAGGACCGCATCTTCGCCTTCACCCCCAAGGGCGCGCTGTTCCAGCTGCCCAAGGGCGCCACCCCCGTAGATTTCGCCTTCGCGGTCCACACCGATCTCGGCGCCCACACCGTCGGCGCCAAGATCAACGGCCGCCACATGCCGCTGCGCACCGCGCTCAACAACGGCGACGTGGTCGAGATCATCAAGGGCGCCAATGCCGAGCCGCAGCTGTCATGGCTCGGCTTCGTCGTCACCGGCAAGGCGCGCGCCTCGATCCGCCGCGCGGTGCGGGACAAGGAATACGATGAAGTGGCCGAGATCGGCCGCAAGCTGTTCGAACAGATCGCCGAGCGGCTGCCGGCCAAGATCGGCAAGAAGGCGATCGCCGCCGCGGTCGAGCGGCTCGGGCTCGAGGACGACGACGAGCTGATGCATTCGATCGGCTCGGCCAAGATCGACGACCGCGAGGTGATGGAAGCGCTGGTCCCCGGCAGCACCGCCGACCTGCCCGATGAGCCGGGGCCGGCAGGCGCAATCTCGATCAAGGGGCTGACCCCGGGCATGGGCTTCGCGCTCGCCGACTGCTGCCACCCGGTGCCGGGCGATCGCATCGTCGGCTTGCGGATCAAGGGCGAGGGCGTGACGGTGCACTCGATCGATTGCCTCGAGCTGGCCAACGGCGTCGATGCCGACTGGGTCGACCTGTCGTGGGGCGAGCGCTCGCAGGGAGCCGTGGGCCGCCTGCGGGTGGTGCTCTATCACCGGCTCGGCACGCTGGCGGAAATGGCCGGCATCTTCGCAAAGGGGCACGCCAACGTGGTCACGCTGGTGCAGACACAGCTCGACGACCCGTTTCACACCTATGAGGTGGACCTCGAGGTGCAGGACCTCGCGCACCTCACCCGCATCGTCAGCGCCCTGCGCGCCAGCGACGCGATTGCGGAGGCGGACCGGATCTAGAGCAGCTCCAGCTCGACGGTGACGGTGTCGCCTACTTCGAGCCCTTCGGCGAGGCGGACGGGTTTCTTGATCGGCAGGAACCAGCCGCCGGTCTTCTGCGGGAACAGCGACGTCTGCCAGTGGCTCTGCCCAAGCGTCACGGTGACTTTCACCGAGCCGAACCCGCGCCGCTTGCCGAGCTCCAGCCGGCGTTCAAGCTCGTGCCCGGCAATGGCGTCCGCGGCATCGCCGGTCACCGCCACGAACCCCATCGGGTCATAGCCTTCCTCGATCAGGAACGACTGGAGCGGCGCGGCGAACTGGACGGTGGTCATTCAGCCCGGCACGCGCCGGATCGGCACCTGCACGTTGCACACGTCGACCCCGCCAGCCGCGACTTTGTAGAACGGATCGTTGCGGTTCGCCCGGACCTGGACGTATTGAGCGAAGCTGTTGCCATCGAGATGCTCGAAATGCGGCTGGGGGAACTCCTCCACTTCGTTGCCAAGCCGCACCGAGACGATCGGCACGCGCAGCGCCACGTCATCGTAAACTCCCGCATCGCCTTTGCCGCGCGGCAGGGTCGAAAGGTGCTCGATCCCCTCGATCACCCGGCCGACCACGGCGATGTTGCGGTCGAGCTGGCGCGGCGCATGGCCGATGACAGCGTAGAGCTCGGCCCCCGTCCCGGTGTTGGGAGAGAGGTCGCGGGCGACGCCGACGTGGGAATAGCAGTGAACCGGCCAGACCCCGCTTTCGCTCGACGCGATCGGCCATCCGAACAGAAATCCGGTTCCTGCAGAGTAGTTGTCGGGCAAGCCAATGACTGTCGGGCCAAGATAGGCTTGCAGGAAACCCTCGCGCTGGGACGGAATGAGATCGCCAGCTTCGTCGAGTAGCGCTGCCTGGTGGTCGGCGGGGAGGCGTGAGATGTAGCTTCGCGCGACAGTCAGCTCCAGCATGTCGTGGGCATTGGAACCTACGGCGACGACATATTCGCTCTCCGGCACCACCCTCAGCCCCTCGGGCAACGGCTTGGCCTTGGCCTCGTCGTCCTCGCCGTCGCCCCATTGCGCGACCCAGTTGTCGACCACGCGATAGACGGTGGTGCCGTCCCACCAGTGCGCCCTGGCCAGCGTGCGCACGTTGCCGACCCAGCCCTGGCTGAACGGTGGCGGCATCAGCTGGATCACCACTTGGCGTGGCTTGCCATCGCGGTCGGGCTCAAGGGTCATCACCAGCAGGTCGGCCGGATGGATCGCATGCCAGTCCGAGGCGGGTGCCGAGGCGACGACCGATGCGGGTGTGACCGGCTCGACCGCCTCCTGGGCGAGAACTGGGGACGCAGAAAGCAGGGCGAGGGCGCAGAGCTTTTTCATGCCCGCACAGTGCCCCTAACCGGCGGCTTCCTCAAGCGCGTGCATCGCTTCGTCGCTGAGGCCGAAATGATGCCCGACCTCGTGGACCAGCACATGCGCGACAAGATGCTCGAGCGTCTCGTCCGCGCGCGCGATCCACTCATCGAGGATGGGGGCACGAAAAAGCCGGATGCGGTCGGGCAGGCGGCCCGAATGCTCGATGCTCTTCTCGCCCACCGGCGTGCCTTCATAGACCCCGGTCAGGTCGAACGGGTCCTCGATCCCCATTTCGGCGAGCAGTTCGTCGTCGGCGAACTCCTCGACCAGCAGCACCACCTCGCCCAGATGCGCCGCGAACTGCGCCGGCAGCCGCGACAGCGCCGCGCGTGCCAGCGCCTCGATCTCGTCGGCGGAAGGGGCCTGGCCAATGGAGCGGGTCATGCCTCCTCGTTAGGCCGCGCTGCCCGGAGCTTGCAAGGCCGCGCCCCCCTCGCTACCTGCGCCGCTCGCCCTCAGGCATGCGGAGCGGTGGCCGAGTGGTCGAAGGCGCACGCCTGGAAAGTGTGTATAGGTCAAAAGCCTATCGTGGGTTCGAATCCCACCCGCTCCGCCACTAACTGGCCCACGGCAATTGTGTCTGAGGTTAGCCCCGCAAGTTCGGACGCGGGCTGACTGACGTCGAGCCGAAGGGAGCAAGATGGTCCTGTTGGCCAGGACATCAGGCTAAGGGATGAAAGCGGAGGTCAGATCCGGAAGTCAAGGCAGCGGGGCTGAAGCTGTACCCTTAGTCGGCGCTCGAACCGGTTACTGGCTGCTGCGGCGCCTGGAACCCGTCCGACTGGATCGATGCACCCAGATAGGGGTCATAGGCGCGCGACACTTTGGGCAGAACGGGTGCCGCCTCGGCGGTCCGGCTCGGCGGTTCCGATTGGCCGGTCAGGTTCAGCAATCCTGAAGCGATCAGCGGAGCGCCAAGCAACACGAAGCATCCGATCACCACGCGCAGGCCATCGCGAATGGCCAGATGGCCCATCATCAACCGTAAGCCGATGAACGCCACCGCGATCACACACAGGCCGGCTGCGAGGCTCCCGAGCAGCGTCCCGGTGATCCAATCCGTGGCACCGGGGAGCACCTGGCTCGCAGGTGCGTCAAACAACGAGGGTGTGATCGCCACGGGCTTCGATCAGGAAACCGCTATGGGCAAGAGGGGGGCGTGCCGCTGGTGGTCACCTTGACGTTGGTGCGGTTGTCGGCCTTGTCGTACTGATAGCAGGCCTGGACGTTGTTGTTCACGGTGCCCGTGTGGACGACCTTGATCAGGCGGCCGCGAGCGTCGTAGGTGTAGGTGATCGTCTCGGTCGCCGAGGCGGCGGTGGAGCAGATCAGCCCGACAGCGAGGCCGGCAAGGGCAATCCGACGCATTCGACTCATAGCGCTTCTCCCTGATCGCATCGTCTCGCAAATGGCGTCGAAGCGCAAGCCCTTCGAGGGAGAGCGGGGGCCAGGCGCTGAAATAGTGGGACGCACGTAGCGGGAAAGGCAAGAATAGCTCGACGCTTCGATATCGAATTACTTCACGATCCAAGCGATATGCCCGCTAGACTCTTGCTTTTTGTTATGGAATTCTCCCACGCATTGGACCGATTCGCGGCCGTTTGGGGCTGCTACATAGCCTGCGCCCCTAAAGCGACGGGTCAAGAGAGCTGCGCCCAGTCGATGGCGTGGCCAGGGGGAGGGGCGAGTGGGCAAGCTTTTTCGAGACGCCGCTTTTCTGGCGCTGATGGCGTTCGCGGCGGTGTCCGCCAGGCCGGTCCTTGCGCAGGAGGCGAGCGTCGCCGCCTTCCCGGTTCGCGAATTTCAGGACGAAAATGGCGTCGATCTGTTTTCAGGGCTGTTCACGGCGATGTCGCCGAGCGTGGGCATCGGCGGCGACATGGGCCTCACTTATGTCCGCGAAGTGCGCGGAAACTTTTTCCGCGACACGATGATGTGGAACATCGAAGTCAGCGGCTCGACCTACACGGTGGCGCTCGGCCCGAAATCGGAAAAGTTCACGCTGTCCGGAAGCGCCTTCCTGCCGGTCGAGAACAACGGCTCCAGCCTGACGCTCATCGGAAGCAACTACGTCTACACGCTCGACGACGGCACCGTGGCGACCTTTTCCGCGGGCAACGGTCTGCCGATCTTGTTCGGCAATGCCAAAGGCATCGTCATCCAGACGCTCACCCATCCGAGTGGGCGAACGCTGACTTTTCACTATCATGAAGACAGCTACAACCAGGGACATGGAACTAGGTATGGGCGCCGCTTGCAAGACGTAACAACTAACGCGGGCTGGCGGCTAAACTTCCAATATTCATCGGATACCGCGAGCGCGGGCACAATGGTCACCTGGGCCCGGATAAGCAAAGTCAAGGGCCTCAACACGGCGGTGGACAGTTGCGGGTTACCCGCCTTTTCGTGCCCGGAGACGGGCAGGCCGGAGCTCAATATCGCCGTGCCCGTCGCCGGCACGACCGACTATACCGATGCCGAAGGCGGGACGACCCGCTACACGCAGTCGGGGGCCAAGGTCACCGGCATCCGCCTGCCCGGCAGCAGCACCGACGACATCTCCGTCACCTATACCAGCGGGCGCGTCACCTCGATTACTCGCTTCGGCGTGACCACCGGCTACGCGTCCTCGGACGCGAGCGGCGTTCGTACCGTTACCGTCACCCGGCCGGGCGGCACCACCCGCGTGACCACGTTCGACATCGCCAAGACCCTCATGCTGAGCGACCAGAACGAACTGGGGCAAACCACCAGCTATCAATACGACAGCAACAACCGCCTGACGCGGGTCACGCGCCCGGAAGGCGACTATACCCAACTCACGAACGACGCGCGCGGCAACGTCACCGAGACGCGCCATGTCGCCAAGTCGGGCTCGGGTCTGTCCGACATCGTCATAGCCGCCGCCTATCCGGGAAGCTGCGGCAGCCCGGCCACCTGCAACAGCGCGACGAGCACCACCGATGCCCCCGGCAACACCACCGACTACAGCTATGCCTCGACTGGCGGAGTGCTGATCGGGACGGCGCCCGCGCCGACGACCGGCGCCAACCGGCCCGAATTCCGGGTAACCTACGGAACGGCGAGCGGCATAACCGTCCCGACCGCCATTTCGGTCTGCCGGACCGGCGTGGCACCGTCCTGCGTCGGCACCGCCGACGAGCAGAAAACGACGATCGCCTACGGCACGGGGGTCCTGCCATCGAGCGTCACTCGACAAGCCGGCGACGGCAGCCTCACGGCCACGCTGACGATGACTTACGACGACGCCGGCAATCTGCTGACCGTCGATGGCCCGCAGTCCGGCTCCGCCGATGGGGTCTTGAATGCCTACGACAACCTCCGCAGGATCAAGTGGCGCATCGGCCCCGATCCCGATGGCGCGGGATCGGCCTTGTTCCCGGCGGTCAAGTACACCTACCGGTCGAACGGCCAGATCGACAAAGTCGAGACCGGCACCGTGACCGCGCAGTCCGCCAGCGGCATGGCCACGACGTTCAATCTGCTGACGACGCAGCAAGCGACCTACGACAGCCAGCTCCGTCCCATCAGGCAAGTCCTGAGCAGCGGCGGCACCAGCTATCAGGTCACCGACCAGCTCTACGACTCGCGGAACCGGGTCCAGTGCACGATGCTGCGGATGGATCCGAGCAACTGGGGCACCTTGCCGAGCAACTGCAATCCCACTCAGACCTCGAGCTCGAACGGTCCCGACCGCGTCACCTACAATCACTACGATGCGCTCAGCCGCGTGTGGAAGGTGACGACGGCTTACGGCGTCTCCGGCCAGGCGGCCGACGAGGCGATCGCGGCCTTCAGCAACAACGGCCGGCTCGTCACGCTGACCGACGCCGAAGGCAACATGACCACTTACGAGTACGACGGCCACGACCGGCAGGTGAAGACTCGCTTCCCCAGTCCGACCACCGACGGGGTCAGCTCGACGACCGATTACGAGCAGTTCGGTTACGACGTGAACGGCAACGTCGTCAGCTTCCGCACCCGCGCGAACGAAACGCGGACGATGACTTACGATACGCTCAACCGTCTGATCACCAAGGTCGTGCCCGATCGCTCGGGGCTCGACGCCACCCACGAACGCGACGTCTACTTCGGCTACGATCTGTTCGGCGGCATGACCTACGCTCGGTTCGACAGCACCTCGGGCGAGGGTATTACCAATGCGTTCAACGGGATCGGGCAGCTGACCAGCTCGACAACGAACATGGACGGCGTCTCGCGGGCGCTGAGCTATGAGTACGACATCGCGGGGAATTTCACGCGGATCACGCATCCGGACAGCAACTATGTCGCCTACTACCCGCATCCCAGCTCGGGCCGGCCCTATTACGCCGCCCTCAACGGCTCGTCGCTGATGCTCCGTCCGGTCTATGACACCGCCGGCCGCCTCGATTTCCTGTACCGCCAGGACACCACGAACGGCACGTCGATCGCGGACTGGAAGTTCCCCACCACCTATACCTTCGACGCCGTCTCGCGGCTGGCGAGCTTCTCGCTCAATCCGGCCGGAACCACCCACGACACCACGACCACGTTCACCTACAATCCCGCCTCGCAGATCGCGAGCAGCGCGCGCAACAACGACACCTACGCCTGGCCCGGCGCGGCCGCGGTCAACCGCAACTACACCGCCAACGGGCTCAACCAATACAGCGCGGTCGGCGGCACCAGCTTCAGCTACGACGCCAACGGCAACCTGACCGGCGACGGCACCCAGACCTTCACCTACGACATCGAGAACCGCCTGGTGACGCGCAGCGGCGGCGGGACGACTGCGGCCTTGCGCTACGATC
>Ga0307505_10000537_pt1 | contig 41096 bp, 39 predicted proteins | sample 23_S_MG_FD_202183 | JGI IMG/M metagenome (GOLD analysis project Ga0307505, IMG submission 202183) | Soil microbial communities from Populus trichocarpa stands in riparian zone in the Pacific Northwest, United States - 23_S | ecosystem: Environmental > Terrestrial > Soil > Riparian zone > Trees...
CTCGAATGCCCCCGCCCGCGGCGGGACGCCGCATGGCCAGCCGGCGGGGACGCCGGCGCTCCTCAGCTCGACATGCGCTCAAGAATGTCCAAACTCCAGAACGCCCGCGTAGCGGGCGCGAGAAGATAGCCGCCTATGGTGGCGAAAGCGGAGCGCCGGCGTCCCGCCGGCTGGCCGGGGGACGTCCTCGCCCCGGGAAGGGGAACGCGCATTGCGCGAACGACGTCGTTTCGCGATGCTGGGTTTCGGCTCGAATGCCCCCGCCCGCGGCGGGACGCCGCATGGCCAGCCGGCGGGGACGCCGGCGCTCCTCAGCTCGACATGCGCTCAAGAATGTCCAAACTTCAGGTACCGCGCGTCAGCGGTACTTACGCCCGCTACCGCGGGCGCAAGGCCCACAGGGCGAGCGTGCCGTGCAGCGGTACACTCGAGCTTCAACATTCTCGTGCGACCTGAGCGGTACCGCAACCCGCAACCCGCAACTCGCCACTCGCAACTCGCAGGACGGATCCCGCGGGCGTGGCCTCGCGTCCCTCCAGCAGCGCTTCGCAGGCTCGCGACACCGCCGAGCCTCCTCTCGCGCGAACGGAAGCTCCGGTCCCCATCACGAGAGACAGGCGCGGATTGGTCGATGTACACAACGCGTCAGCCGGCGCGTCGGCGAGGTCTCCCAGGAAAATCGAGAACTTCATTGCACCATCTCGGCCGGCTGATACAGACAGAGCGGGTCCGACGCGTAGACGTCGCCGGTCATGGCCCAGGCCCTCGCGCGCGATCCGCCGCAGAGGTCGCGGAACTCGCAGCGGCCACATTTGCCGTGCAGGTTGTTGGGATCGCGCAGTCCCATGAAGAGAGGGCTGGTGCGGTAGATGTCGCCCAGCGACTGCTGGCTCACGTTGCCTGCCTTGAGCGGCAGGAAGCCGCTCGGGTAGACGTCTCCGATGTGCGAGATGAACACGAAGCCTTTGGCCTCGTTGACGCCCCGTGGCGCCCGTGGCGCGCCGTTCGGCTGCACGCCCAGCGGCATTGCGCCACCGTGCTGCAGAACATAGCGCCGGTAGTGCATGGCCTCGGTGGTGCGAATCGAGAACGGCACGCGCTTGCTCGTCTCATAGAGGAATCCGAACAGGTCCTCCACTTCTTCGGCGGAGACGAGATCCGAGTTCTTCGCGCGGCCCGTCGGCACGGCGAAGAAGACACTCCACATCGTGATGCCGAGCTCCTCCAGCAGCTTGACCATGTTCGGCAGATCGGCAATCGTGCGGCGCGTCACGGTCGTGTTGACCTGCACCGGGATCTCTTCCCGCGAGGCCGCGCGGATGGCGCGCAGCGTGATGTCGAACGATCCCGACACGCGACGGAAGTCGTCGTGCTCCGCCGCGTTCGAAGCGTCCAGGCTCACGGCCATGCGACCCAGGCCGTGGCGTTTCATCTTCGAGACCGCTTCCTCGGTGAGCAGCGGCGTGGCGCTGGGCGTGAGCGAGGGCTCCAGTCCTTGATTGCGCGCGTACTGAATGAGGTCGTACGTGTCTTCGCGCTTCAGAGGATCGCCGCCCGTGAGCACGAACACTTTCGGCTTCAGCTCCGCGATCTGGTCGATCAGGCGATAGCCCTGCTCTGTGGTGAGCTCGAAGCGATTGCGCTTCGATTGCGCTGCGGCCCGGCAGTGCACGCAGGCCAGGTCGCAGGCGCGCGTGTTCTCCCAGATCACCACGAAAGGACTGAGGTTGAAATCGACCGCGCTTCCCTGTGCAGCCATCGGATGCATCGCGTTCCTCGTCATCACAGGCCCGCCTTCCTTGCCCACTCGCGATAGGCCGCGGGCGAGACCTCAGACGGCTTGATCTCCGCGCGGCCGCCCCAATAGACATTCGTGTACGTGCAACCGATACCCGACCGCACCAGGTGCGCGTCGATGGCGGCTTTGTGCACGAGCACTTCGGCCTTCGTCTCGCCGTGGGCGACGGCCATGATGTTCACGCCGTCGAGCTCGGGGCCGGCGTCGCGCCAGTAGCAGTGCGTGAGGATGGCGAACCGCCCGATCTCGCGACCGGCTTCGATTTCCCTGCCCGGCGTCACGGCCCAATGGAACAGTCCATTGAAGCTCGCCAGCCGTTCCTCACCCGCGACGGGTTTGGAGTGCTCGAGAAAAGTCGAGAAGCGTCCGATCACGCCGCGGCGATCGAGGTCCTCGGCGATGGTGAAGAAGGTCTCCGGACGGATGCCGGCATTGCGCGCGCGACCCTCCCACAACCCCGCCCCGATCTCCTCGGGATCGAGATCGCGTTTGAGGGCCATGAGCACATCCCAGTCGCGATCCGACAACTCCACGATCGCGGGCTCCATCACCGCGGCGCGATCCTCCGACATTTCGCCGGGGCGCATCCCCTTGCGGCGCATGTGGCCCACGCCCAGGACGAACGCGCGCAGCGTGGGCATGACCCGGTACTTCTGGGCGCCCGTCTGCTGGCGCAGATAGTCGCAATGTTTTTCCACCGAGAAGCCACTGGGAACCTTGAGTGTCGTCCACAGACGCCATTCCGTCGGGCCGCTCTCACTGTTGCGGATCACGACGTGTCCTGAGAACGGATCGCGCGTGGCCATGAAGCGGAACGCAGCTTCCGCCAACTCTTCGTCGATTTTCCAGGCGATGAGAGCGCCTTGCGCGACGTTGGTCGCCAGGAGCGTCTGCCGCACACGCCGGACGATGCCCGCTTCCAGCATGGCCCGGACGCGCTCAGTCACCAGCGCCGGTTCCAGCTCCGCGCGCCGGGCGATCTCCGCGAAGGGATCGCGCACGAAACCACGGATGCGATCCTCCGACACTTCCAGGATGCGCCGATTGACCGTGTCGCGGGGAGAGACGGGGATCACCTCCGGCGCGAGCGCGCTCACGACGCGATCTCCGCGTCGAGCAGATAGCAGCCCGGATCGGATTGCCAGTAGTCGCCCGTGGCCGCCTCGGCGCGCGCGCGGAAGTTGCCGTTGCACATCGGCAGCCACTTACACGTCGCGCAACGTCCCTGCAACAGCTCCTTGCGAGTGCGCAGTCCGTGCAGCAGGCTGATGCGGTCGTCGCGCCAGATCTCGGAGAACGGCCGCTCGCGGATCGAGCCCAGCGTGTGGTGCGGCGAGAACTGATCGGGATGCACCATGCCGAAGCTGTCGATGCAGCCGATGGCGATGCCCGAGCGATTGCCACCGTTGCTCTTCATGAGATTGAGCGCTTCGGCGGCGCGCGCTTCGTCGCGCTCGCGGAGGCGCAGATAGATGAACGGCGCGTCCGCGTGGTTGTCGACGGTCATCACTTCCACGGGCCGTCCCTCGGCGTTCCATAGCTCGACGCGGCCCATGAGCTTGAGCATCAGCGCGCGCTTCTCCTCCACTTCGAGGTCGATGCCCGCCAGATACGCGCCGCGTCCGGAGTAGACCAGGTGATAGAGGCAGAGGCGGCCGATGCCTTCGTCCTCGACGAGTTGCAGGATCGAGTCGATCTCGCCGACGTTGTCCTTGGTCGCCGTGAATCGCACGCCCACGCGGATGCCCGCGTCGCGACAGTTGCGGATGCCGCGAACGGCGCCGCGGAATGCGCCTTCCTTGCCGCGGAACAGGTCGTGCCGCTCCTCGCCGCCATCGATGCTGATGCCGACGTAGGCCACGCCGATCTTCGCGATGCGCGCGGCCTTCTTTTCATCGATGAGCGTTCCGTTGGTGGAGAACGTCACGCGCACGCCGAGGGACATCGCCAGCTCTGCTAGCTCGAGAACGTCCGGCCTCACGAACGGCTCGCCTCCGGAGATCAGCAACGCCGGCACCTTCATGGCGGCCAGGTCGCGGATCATGGCCTCCGCCTCGGCCGTGCTCAGCTCGCCGGTGAACTTCCGCGTCTCCGCGTCGGCGTAGCAATGCACACACTCGAGGTTGCAGGTCTTGGTGGCATTCCAGACCACCACCGGTCCCGAGTCCGGCCGTGCGCCGGTGGTCTGTTTCGCCGAGTCTTCGTGATACCGGAGTCGATCGCCAAAGTAGGAGGCACCGCCGAGCAGTTTGGTCACGCTGATCATGCGCCCATGATCGGGCGCGATCGAACAGCACACCGTGACAGCACGAACGGGAGGGTGTGACGTGCGACACGTCGTAGTTTGTTGCGGGTTGCGGGTTTGCGGGTTGCAGTCGCCCGGGAAAGCGCGGACAGGATTGACTTCGTATGCCGTTACGCCATAAAGTTATTCCATGCTCGCGAAGGTCCCGATCCTCCTCCTCCTAGGAGTCTGTGCATTACAAAGCGCATTGGCCTCGGAGCGGCCGCACGTGCCCAAGGCTATGCCGACCAGCGCCGGCGGCCGTGCCGCCTGCTCGTACACGCTCGACGCACCGCTCGTTTACGACGAAGTGTTCCCGTACGAAGGCGTCTTTGCGGCGGACTTTGACGGAGACGGAAAGCTCGACGCCGGCGTGACCGCGGAGGGCTCCTTCCGCATCCGCTACGGAGTAGGCGGTGGCAAGTTGTCGGCGCCGCAAGCCCTGGCCATGGATGTGATTGCGATAGGAGATCTGGCGGGAGACGCGCTTCCGGACTTGATTCTCGCGGGCAATCGCATCGTGCCGAACCTCGGGCGACGCGAGTTCGCCGCGGTCAGTGTCGAGACCGAGGCGGGCACGCCGCTGATTGCCGACTTTACGGGAGACCGGCTCCAGGACCTCTTGCTCCTCTCGCCGGCGGGAGACCGCGTCACTCTGTATGAGCGCAGTGGATCTGCGTTGACCCGTCGCGCACCGGAGTCACTGGCCAAGCCGGTACGCAGCATCGCGGCCGGCGACGTGGACGGCGACGGCGTTCAGGACCTCGTCGGTTTGCGAACGGACGGACTCACCATCGACGTGTTGCGAGGCAACCCCGGCGGCTTCACGACGAGAGCGACGCTCACCTTGAGCGGCGCCGCGCGCGATGTCGCCGCGGTGGACCTCGACGGCAATGGCCGCGCAGAGATCCTCGCGGCGATTCAGGAGCGTCCGCAGGCCGTGGAGGATGCCGGTTTCCGTCAGGGAGTGGAGGTCTTCTACGACGGCGGCGCGAATGGGTTTTCCGAATCTCCATTGAACGGAGAGGTTCGGGACCTGCAGGTCCACGACTTCAGCGGCGATGGTGAGCCGGACGTGCTGTTGGGATTTGCGGCTGGCTGGGCCCGGCCGATGATCTTCGTCAACGATCGAGGCGCATTGCGCCCGCCGGAACGTGTGCTGTTCGCGTCGGGAAGGGTTCCCTTGACGGCCGGTGATTTCAATGCGGATGGCACCGCCGACATGGTTCTGCCGACCGCATCCGGATTCGCCATTGTGCCCACTCGAGAGGGAGGCGGCGTCTATGTCGCGCCCATGCTCGATGCGGCACTGCGAGGCTTCAGCCACACTCCAGTCGATCTCAATGCGGATGGCCTCAGCGATTTCGTCTATCAGGATTTCGATGGCGGAGTGAGCATCGCTTCCAACGATGGCGCCGGCGGCTTTTCGATCGAGAGCCTTCCCGTCCAGTTCGAGAGGTCGTCTTTCTCAGTCATCCCCAGCGTCTCGGAAGGCGAGATCCTCACCATTGACAACTATGCCGCCGGGCGGCCCGTGTCGGTGTACCGCCGTGGCGCTTCAGGTGACTGGGAAAAGACCCGAACCGTGGTTGCCGACGCGGTGCAGGCGTTGACCACTGATTTCGACGGCGACGGCATCACGGAGATTGTGGTCGTCGGTGATGCCGGGTCTCCGTTTCCCTATGCGGATCCATTCACCCGTCTGAAGGTTTTCTCCGGTCGCACGGGCGAGCTCATCCTGGATGAGGACTATGGCCGGAACTACATTCAGGCAGTCGCGGGGGATCTGGACGGAGACGCCATCCCGGACCTCGTGGTCGCAGTGAACGGCACCGGCTACGTCGCGAATGAAGTGGTCCGGGACGGCTCTGTGCAGGTCTTCCGCGGCCGGCGCGGCGAAGACCTCTCCGAGCCCGTGAGCGTGGCCACGACCCTCCTGCCGCGCAATCCGCACCTGGGTGACTTCAATGGCGATGGCCGAACCGACATCGCCTACATCACCGAGCGCAAGATCGTCGTACAGTACGCAACCGCGCAGGGATACACCGAGCCCAGAATGGCCGCGGAGCATTCTGACTACGGCGGAGACCTGACCTCGGGAGACCTGAACGGCGACGGCGCCACCGACCTTCTCTACAACGAGCTCGACCAGTTCACGATCCTCTTCGGATCCCGCAACGGCCTCATTCGCGGCGCCACTCACTGGGGCCAACTCGGAACCCCCGCCCAATTGACGCCCAACGCACCCGCCTCGGTGGTCGTGTCCAGTGGCCACCTCATGGCCATTCCGGGAACATGCGCGCCCGTCTTGCGACGTCGCGGCGTACGACCCTGATCTCGTGCTCTTGGCGGGACCAGGTTCCGCAGAGAGTCATTCCCAGAAGCGCCATCGAAGAGCCATCACGCATAGCGGTACAGAAAGGACGCCTCGGCGACCAAAGTGTGACGAGCGGAGCGCCGGCCTCCCGCCGGCTGGCCGGGGGGCGTCCTCGCCCCGGGCGGCGGAGCGCGCCATGCGCGAAGGTTACTCGTCTCGCGATGGCTATGTCGCGGCTGCGAATGCCCCCGCCCGCGGCGGGACGCCGCATGGCCAGCCGGCGGGACGCCAGCGCTCCTCGGCTCCCTTTCCTCGCCAAAAGCAATCGTCCAGAGTCCGGCAGCGGTATATGGCGACTGAAGAATGTCCAAACTCGCGTAGCGGGCGAAGCCGCGGACTCGCGCGGGAGCAGCCCTCCGGACGGAACGACATTGGCGTCAGGCGGCGCTCGAACGCCGGAGGCGTGACGGCGATTAGCCGGTGGCAAGCGCCCGCAGGCGCGCGGCCACCGGTTGCAGCGCCCCATGCGCATTGCACCCCGGAGGGCGTGCCGGATTCATCCGCAATCCTCCGCGAACCCTTCGGGGTCGATCATTCGTTACGCCGGTAGCCGGTTGCCACCGGCTAATCGCCGTAACGCCTCCGGCGTATAAGCGCAAACTCGATGAAGGCCGCACTCGAAGCCAACCGCATTCTCGTTCCTCCGTAGGCGGCCAAGCCCGCGTAGCGGTACGAAGCGTTCGATGACCACTGTGGAGCGGTGGGCTTTAGCCCTCCGGGCGCTCGCGATGAGTGTGCCGAAGCCGGGGGACGCTCTTGGGGCGCTCGTGCCGAATGAGCCGCGTGCAGCGTCGAAGCCGAGACGGCAGAGGGGAAGTGCTTCGCGAGAGCCCGGAGGGCTGAAGCCCACCGCTCCACATCGCCCGTACCGCTGACGGGCCCGGCCGCTCAAAATGTCCAAACTCCAGAGCCCGCGCAGCGGGCGAAAGAGGATAGCCCACGCCTTTCAGGCGTGGGAAGGTACCGCGTAGCGGTACAAGGCCGCCGGAGGCGGCGCGGAGGGTAGCCGGTGGTGCGAGCGTAGCGAGCGACCACCGGTTGTTGGAAGACAAGTCGATCGACCCCGGAAGGGTCGCGAAGGGTTCTCGATGCGATGCGACGGTCGTGAGGAAGGTCGGTGGCCCGCATCACCACCGCGCCCGACTCATCGCGTAGGAGCAAGAAAGGAGCGGCTGCGATGAAAGAGCAGGCAATCCAGTATCTCGCTTTTGATGTGCATCAGGCGACGGTCGTCGCGAGTCTCTGGGGGGTCGCCCCTCGACGGTAGCAGGTCGGAACGTGCTCTCAATATCCGTTAGGTGCCTGTCACCTTGCGGGCGCCTCGAAGATGACTGCCGATCGTGCCGCCTAAGAGGCGGCTGGCCTGAGCCATGACCTCGCGCGCGTGGACCGCGATTCCGAGATTCAGCGTCTCGTAGCACTCCCTGCGGACTGTTTCCCCGGTACTCTTTTCGACTTCAGTTGACTGCAGTCGGCGGTCGGCTCGGCGGTGAACACCGCCAAGTCGCGCGGAAGCACTTCGGTCTCCACGATCCGGGCAGACCAAAAGTGAGTCGCGCCCTTCGCGTAGATCCCGACGAGGAGAGTGTCGCTGTTGGCACGCATGTCATCAATTACATGCCCAGCCGTCAAGAAGAAGCCGCCGCCGAGAAAGATGGCCGTGCCCAGAACCTCGCTCCTGATCTTGTAGACGTTCGGCGCAACCTTCTCGCCGGTGAAGAGGGGATTCGCCAGATGATAGAACGAGTGTTCGGGCATCTCTCGGGGCACCTAACGCTCCTCAGCTCAGCGGCTTCGACCCGCCGACGAGAGCGCGGCGCCAAGGATACCAGCGAGCGGGTCGAAGTCCGCTGCGGACTGAAAAGTTGGACGGCGAGGAGCTGGGCTATGCGTAGTCCCCTAAAGTGAGACCTGCTGCGGCGAGGTCATCCGATGCGGCAACAGTAAACTGAGAGAGCGGCACTCCCGCGCAGCCAAGACACTGGGTTTGGACTGCTTCGACGACGGTCTCCGCCCTCACGTCGGCAGATGAGAACGCCGTCCCCTCTTCCTCGCAGATCACGGCGACATGCCGACACCTCGGGCAAGCCACAAGAGTGAGACTTGAACCCTGACCACAGACTGGACACACGGATAGAAGTTGCCACCGCGGCTGATCTACCTGCATGTCATTCCGCCGTCCAACGTTCCAAGGTGAGCGGCTTCGGCCCCGCGGAGAGCGTGAGAACAAGCACATCAGCGGGCGGGCCGAAGTCCGCTCCACCGCAAAGTTAGCCGCGCGTAGCAGCACGTCAACCGGATGTCTGTAGCCAGTAACGCCAACATGCCAGCAAGTGGTTACCGTTTCATACGTGATAAGGCTTCATCTCTTTACGAATCGCGAACAGAACGTTACGCCGATGCTCTTCCGCCCGCAAGGTCAGCGCTGCGAGATGCGGCAGATACGCGCGAAGCCTGGTGTTGCTTGACTTGTACACCGCCATCCAGTGGACCATTTCGTCGTGCGCCCTCCTCATACTGACCTCGCCCGCGTTGTTGACGAAGTTCTTCCGTGCGCGAATCGGTCATTAGCTTGCCCAGCGTCTCTTCCAACTCGCTCCATCCGTCATCGAACTGGCGCCACGCATTCGTGAGCTCGACAGCCACGCCTCCCTCGGTTGCCGCAGCAACTACCTCCTGCGAAAACACCAGCTCCAGCACCGCAAATGCAGCGACGTATCGATCGTGGTCCTTTTCGAGGGCAGCTCTCTGGATGCTCACGACGTTGCGAGAGATTTCAAGGCCACGGAAATTCTCATCGTCTCGTGTTCGCTCGGCGGCCTCCGCAAAACGCGCATGATGCGCGGCAACCAAAGCATCGAGAGACCTGGCGAGGTCGATCGCTGTTTGAAGCTTGAGGTCGAAGAAGCGACGCTGCAATTCCTGCCGATGCACCGTCCTCGTTTTCCAGATATCGATCGCCTGCTGTAGGAGGAGTCCGGCTGCTGCACCGATAGCTGAGAAGATGACCGGTAACGATGCCGAAGCGTCCACGTATCCTCCTACGGCGCGCCTGGAGCGCGCCTAACCCCCGCCTAACCCCCGCCTAACCCCCGCCTAACCCCGCCTAACCCACGCCTAACCCCCGCCTAACCCCCGCCTAACCCTCGCCTAACCCACGCCTAACCCACCCCAGCGTACCTGCCAGATCGGCCTTATGCCACCAGACTCGACGTAAGATCGAAAGGCGTTTCGTCAATTGGAGCAGACCCCGCTGGCGTCGGGACGAGAGATTTCAAGCTGTTCGTTGTTCGGCGGCTAACGACCTGACGCTCAGCCGCGCCAACCCGCACGCGGAAGAATACCGCATTCGGGACTCACGCGGCGCGGGTTGGCGTCGGCTGCACCGTTGAGTTAGCCGCCGATGCTGCGCAAGCTACTGCGGCCGGTACTTCCGAACGATCGCCAACAAAGCCGACGCAATTTCCAAGTCAGAACCGCTAGTCTTGTACAGCTGGCGGTACGTGAGTTTAGCGCGGTCGAGTTTTGCGATGCTCCCTGTCTCCTTCGTGTCGTCGTAAACGAACATCAAGTTCGATCTGGCGACACAATCTTCGGGTTCGACCTGAACGACTCCGTCGAGGATGAGTAGAAGGCTTTTGCGGATGCGTGTACGCGCCGCGACTGAGTCCGCGGTAACACACAAAGACTGAATACCAGAGAGCTCCTGTTCTTCACCGTGCTCCAACGTAAGGTCAAGGGACTTTGCGCTCGACGCCGTGGGAGCCGAGGCCGCTGCCGGAGTACGCGCAGTCGGTCGCGTCGAGCCTGCGCGTCTGTAGCTGGCCACATGACGGTCAAGCCCTTCGACATCGAGGTCCCAGTAATTTGCACTATCGTAGTCAAATGCAGACACGGACGATGGATCGTCGATCTCCTCCTCATTCAACTCCAGCGTCAGCGTGTTCCCGTTGTCGAACGTGAGTACAGCTTCGGTGCCGTCGAACTCGATATCCACCGTGTAGAACTTGCCTGTGTCATAAGAGAAGGCCGTGGCGGAGAAAGATTCACCGTCCAGGTTGCGGCCCTTGAACTCAGCTGCCGATGACGTGAGCGCAACGAAACAGAGCACGAAGAACAGGAAACGCATGTCGACACCCTCCTCGGGACAGATGACGCCACAGGCTCGGGCGGCTAACGGCCCGCCGCTCAGCCGCGCGAACCGCACGCGAGAGATTAGCACCTACCAGAATGGTGGCGCGGTTCGCGTCGGCTGGAGCGGCCGAGTTAGCTGGCTGGCCGAAGAGCCGCCATGAACTCGGTTGCGAATGCGCGCGCTCTCTCGATTCTGTCTGCCGCGAAGCGATCGATGATCTGGCCGTCCACGTGCGGTGGAAGCGTCGCACGCCGGACAAGACTGCCGTCCACATTCTCGAGGGTGGACCAGTAGGTCACGAGCGCGAATACCTTGGTCGATCCAAGCGGCCTTCTCCCGGACCAAGAGCGCATGGAGGACCCGCGCCAGATCCTCCCGCCCCTTCAACGCGTTGTGCTCGAGGACGTTCAGAACCGCCCCACCGAAGTTCGTTCCCTTCCGATGGAAGCCGTCGCCCTTCACGCGGACGACCCCTTCCGTGCTCAGAAGCTGAACGAGTAGATCCAGAATGCTCTTCAGACCGGCGAAAAATGCCTGTATCAGCACGTGCAGATCAGGGACCTGCACGAAGTACCGGCCGGCGGCAAGGTCCCAAGGCCCGACGCGCCACTGCTCCTGGAGCTGCGCGAACTGCGACGCGCAGAGCTGCCCGCCCGACTCGCACATCGAAGCGATGCGGTCGGTTGTGTAGAAGTGAACCCCGATCTCGCTTGCGCAAGATTGAACTACCCCACGGCTCTCGCCGGACCACTCGTTCGGGTTGAATGTAGCGAAGCCCTTCGTCGCGTGCGCATCGGCACAGATAACGGTTGCGCGAATGTCGCTGCTCAAGATGTCGCCCCAGCCGGCTAACGTTTGGCGTCAGCCGGACTCGTGCCCCCCGCCGGCAAATAGTCCTTTCCGAATATTTCGCCGTAGATCCAAGCAACAATCCGAAACTCGGCTCCGAGGACCGCATCGTTCAGCCAACATTCCTTGAGTCGTTCACGGTTGGCTCCAGCGGGCACCTTAGCCAGTTCCTTTTCGAAAACGAATCGACCCTGCACATTGAGGTGATACTTCTCAGCAAGATCGCCGGCGCACATGATCGTTTCGCCTGAGTCGTCTGCGATCCCATCAAGGAAGTCTCGGAAAGTTTGTTCCTTGAACGGACTCAAAGCGCGCAGGTCGAGATAGACCTTGCGCGCAAAGTACGTTTGAAGGTCTGATACTTTCGTTTCGGCTTCCGGGTCGTGTGGCACCCCGATGCGCGGGCGATAGCCCTCCGCAAACAGTTGAAGATTGCTTCGGTTCAGGAGCTGTCGCGTTTGCGCGTCCGCGCGAAGGAACGAGTCGACGTACTTGGCGACGTGCTCCTCGTCGACGGGGTCTTGAGCGCGGTACGCAGGAAGCGACTGCGCGCGAGCGGTTCTTACGAGCACGACCGTCGCTACGACAGCTGCGACGCCCGCAAGGAGAATCGTGGTCTTCGTCATCGGCACCTCAAAGTTTGTATAACGGCCTAGCGCCCAGCCGCGGGAACCGCACGCGCTACTGTAGCCCCATGCTGGTGCCGCGGTTCCTGCCGGCTGGAGCGTAGACTTGGTTTACGATTTCCGGCTCTCGTTTCTTCGCTCCTCTAAAAGCCGGAGGAGGTCATCTCGCTCTTCCAGAGCACGTTCGTTGACCTCTCTGGCATCCCACGATGACATGCGGTTCGTGGTTCCCATCATCCTTCGAAACAGGCGCTCGCCAAGATTCGCCAGAACGAGTGTCGCCAACACCAGACCTCCGGCCTCAAACCATCTCAGTTTCCAAAACGCGAGCACGCAGCCCGCGAGCCAGATGATCCCGCCGACAGTTGCGATGTTGATGCTTTTAGTGCCTCGACCGGCAAAACCGACCGCAGCGATCACGGCTCCACACATCGCGATGATTGCGAAGATCATTGTCGTCTTCTCACGCCGGAGGGATTCCGCCGTCCAACTTGTCACTAAGCCGATTCGACGTCGCACTTGAAACGTTCCTCACGGATGCCGCCCGTGGGTTCCGATTGAGCGCAACTCCATTCGGGCCATCATCTTAACCCTGTCCTGTTGGTTTTCGGCGTTCGGCCCAGTCACGCTGTTGGCGGTGTTCGCAGGATTGGCGATCGGCCTAGTACGGCTGGGATAGGCTGACGAATGGGGCCTTGTGTCGCTGTGGTGATCCAGTCACGGGGTCTCAAGGGGGCTCCAGGCTCCTCGGGCGTTCGCGTTGTTCAGGACGGGGTGCATCGATCATCGTAGATCAGGGTTATCTGCAAGCCGGCGTGACCGAGTCTCAGGCGCCAGAGCATTTAGGCGTGCCGAAGGTGATGAGCGGAACGCGAAGGTGTGGCACGGCGACGTAGATGAATATTGCGCGGTCGAGCGCGACCGGCTTCTCTCAAATGCTGCGATCAGTTCGCGTCGCGCTCTTCCGCGATGAAGGCCGAGGCATCGCCACCGCCCAGCTCTTTGTCCCAGAGGTCTTTGCCGAGTCCTTCGAGCTTTGAGCAGGGAGACTCTTGGCGTCTCCGACGGCGCTTCGTCGATTGCCGGTGGCGCGACGGTTGATTCGTTTGTGAAGCCGGCGCGGAACGTTCTTGATACTCAGTGCCGCCATGCCGGTCCATCCAGGGGGAAGGACCGAAAAGCAGCGTGACGCGAATAGGTACCGCGACTCAGGCGCCGGATCTGCGGGCCGCGCGGCGGTGATACTCGAGGGCGGCGCCTCGGGTGATCGAGGCTGTCTGGGAGAACGCATGGGGGCGTTCTCCTTCATCGCGCCTTTCCCTCATCACGGCCCAGTAGAGCTTGCGAAACTCCTCGTTCATGTCGTCCGACTCCTTGAACTCCCGGAGCGGCGCCGGATCCGTGAAGTTGTATCGCGTGGAGGAGGGACGGTTCGCCAAAGCCGTCAGCGCGTCCTCGATGTCATCCTTGTCGAGCTTTTCGCGCAGGAAGGTGAGGCCGTTGAAGAGACGGTTCGAGGAGTCTGAACCGGAACAGAGGATCGCCAGTACTTTGCCTTTGATCAGCGGAGTCGATTCGGGAACTCGGGAACTGACGTAGCGGCGGATCAGCTCGCAGACTTCGTCGTAGAGAACGTAGAGCAGGTTTTTCCGGCCGACCGCTGCGACTCCATCTGGATCCGTGATCATGATCAGGAACTCGCGAATGGCCACGATCCTGGCGACGATGTGAATGTAGGAAAGCTCGTGGACGAGCGCGGGAGGATTCGTGTAGGGCGGTGCTGCGAGCCAGCCCTCGATCATGGCGGTGGTGAACTGTTCGAAGTCGAGGCCAAAGCCGTACAGGAACGAAACGAGGTCGCCGTAGTGATCGGCGAGATCGCGATAGATGACGTCCTGTACCGGATCGGTCGGGTCGAGCCCGAGCTCTTCGTGGCGGATGGTCTGGAAGAAGTAAAATCCTCCCACTTCATGCCAAAGATCCGGAAGCACGCCGGGCAGGTAGAAAAGCGCGCGCACGGGCATGCAGACCAACCCGGTCCCGACCACATGCTGGATCCGATCGACCGAATCGTACAGCGATGTGAGATACGGCTCCGGCTCGTCGAGTCCGACGAGCTTCGCGTAGAAGTCGTTCATCAGGTTGTCGGCGACGGTGAGAACCTTCTGCGCGCCGCCGCGATACGAGACCGCACGATCGCTCTGGCCGAGGAACTCCTCGAAGGAGCCGACAGTGCGCTGGCGAAGAATGCGCTCGGACATCAACACCCATCGTTCGACGCGGCGGAGCGTCTGCATGATGGTGCCGTGCTCGCGCAGAACCGCGGCCTGATGGGATTGCTCGTCGTCGAGTCTGGCCCTGTCGATTCCGAGCTTCGACGTGAGATTGGTGACGAGCAATCGCCGAAGACTCTTCTCGCAAGCCTGGATGGCCGATCTCGCGTCACAACAGTTCGCTGGATCGCGGATCGTTGACGAGAAGAGAAACTCGATGTTCTTGATCGCGTTGGCGAGTGGATCGGGAACCACCTCCACCACCTCGGCGCGCGGGATGCGCTTGGCGCATCCGCAGTCGTGCGGCTTGATCGAAGACTCGTCATGGATCTCGTCGAGATCCGAGAAGAGGTCGTGCCCGAAGACCACGTGAGTCTCGAACTTCTCGATGGCATCCGGCCCTGTCTTCTCGGACAGCATCTCGTGCTGCTCGAAGAAATCAGGTCGCTTTCCGCTGCGCATCGTGGCGATCACGTCGATCTTGCCGTCCACGAAAGCGACATCGGTCTCCGCGTCCTTTCTGGAGAACGCCTTCTTGACCAGGGCTTCCACTTGAGAGAGACGGCCGGGCCGGGCTCGGATGAACATCAGCGCCGTCATGGCGGTGTCGATGACCGGCGGTGCGAGCTCTTCACCCCATGGATAGCCGATGAGAGTCAGCGACCGCTTGAAGACACAATCGGAACCACCTACTTTCGGGTCGATGGTCACGCGATTGAAGTCGACCAGAGCGGCCAGAAAGTCGTTGAACTTCGCCGGAGGCACCGCGCCCGAGATGATGAAGTCCGCCCAGCCGAGCCCCGCTTCGATCGTCGCGCTGGCGTCGAGTGCGAAGGCCAGCTCGCGAAGGCGCTCGACGATCAGTGTCTCGGCGTGAACCGGGTCGATGGAGTAGACCGTCCTGCGCACTCGCAGATGAGTGAGAAACCGGATCTTCCCTTCCGCCACCGGTTGAGGGACCACGGTCCGCGATCGAACGTCGGTGGTGTAAGGAATCGAGAAGACAGCATTCGAAACCAGTGCCTTCGACTCTCGATCGGGATACGCACACGCCAGGACATCGCGGTAATCGAACGCTTGCACGCGGGCGGCGAATCGGGCCTGACCCAGGAGATAGAGCACCTCCGGAACCTCCGAGAGAATGCCCTTCTTTCGATCTGCCTGTCCTACTGCGCGGCGGGCGAGCAGTTTGGTGACGTGGGTGTACTCCTCATGAAACGTTCCCGGCGGAACGATGATGTAGACGGTGGCGAACCCGTTCGTAGCCACGCGGGGTGGCACAGGGCGTCCCGTGCTCAAGCGCGTCTCATCCGCTGTTGCAAAAAACGAACTTCGAGGAAGGGACGCGGAAACTGGCCGGAGCGACCGCGCGTGCCTGAGACCAGACCAACCAGCGTTGCCGGTCGAACCGGCCTAGGCCACGCGATTTCGCGACACGCATTCGCGTGCCGCCATGAGCTCCTCTTCGTCGGGAAGGTCCTCCTCGAGTCCTTCCTCGGTGACTGCTTCCGCCTCGGTGACGACAAAGGTCGACAGCGTGGACGGAATTCGAGAGTGCGTCGAGGGAAAACCAGACGACAGCTTCCCGACGGGATCAATCTGCCCCGCAAGTTTGCGCTCGAACTCGGCGTTACTGATCTTCTGACGCGGCACAGCTCCCCTCCTACACGCGGGTATCTTAACGTAAGACCAGAGAGCCTCCGGCGCAAGATACCGCGCCCCGGACGAACACTCGTGCCACGGATTCGTCGCACTTCCGACTCCTCTCCGCGACTGACTCTCACGGTCCAACCCGCTCCGTGACTTAAAATAACAGCGCAATTTCTGTGCACAATCCCGCCCCCGCAGCCGGTTGAGGACGTTCGCAGAACCCGCTCTCTCATTGGTTTGTGAGAAACCCGCTCGTTTTCGGAAGGATAACCGGCATTATACAGCTCCTTGCCTCCGGCAACTTGAAACAGGCGTACCGGCTGGCCAACCTCCGGTCTTGCCCGATCCGCGGAATCACGATATGACGGGGCCATGGGCAAGAAGGACCGTAAGCAGCGTGACGCGAAGAGTGTGCGGGCGCGGCTGGATGAGCTTTTGGCCAAGGGCGACACGCGGGGCGCGGTGGAGGCGGCGAAGCTGCTCGTGCGGGAGGAGCCGGGCCCGGCCTCGGAGTCGTTGGCGGTCGGCGCCTATGCTGAGCGCATCAAGTCTCTGATCGCCGAGGGATTGGGACGCGAGGCGGCGGCCACGGCGGCAATCGTGCGGGAGCGCTACCCGGCGCATCTCGACGAACACCGCACGCTGCTCGAGAACGCGCGTCTCGCGGCTGGGGACCTCGATTGGATGCTGAGCGAGCTGCGAGGGGCCACCGACGAGCGGCGCGCCTCGATCGAAGAGCGGCTGTTGTCGTGGATCTCGGATCCCTCGGCGATCGCGCGCTCTGCCTCACTCGACTCCGACGATCCGCTGGCACGCGAGTCGCGTGCGGTGGCCGAGGTCTTCGAGATCGTGACCACTCGTCTCGCGTCGCCGGAAGAGATGGCGCCACTCGGCGACATCCGCCGCCGTTCTCCTTTGGCGCCTTGGAAGTTGCTCCTTCGCGCGATCGACGCATTCCATCGCAAGGACGACGAGCGCGTGGCCTCCAATGTCGCCGCCATCGACCGGTCCTCGCCCGCGGCGGTCGCCGGCCAGATTCTGACGGAGCTCACGACCGGGAGCCGGAAGGACTCGCGCTCTCTGCCCGCGGAGAGGTTGATCGACAAGATCAGTGGCGGAACGGCCACGATCGCGTTGCAAATCCAGAAGATCGAAGCCGCCGCCAGACACGACGATAAGCGCACGCTGCGCGAAGAGCTGCGCTCGTTCACCAAGGCGTTCGACAAGCTCTCACCCTATGCCCTCGATCAGGTGCGCATTGCGATGCTTCCTCTCTGCGGAGCGTTCTTCACTCCGGATCAGATCGCGACGATGTTTCGTCTCGATGAGCGTGGCGATGGGATGGAGCGTTACGCCGTGCTGCTGATGGAATCCGCTGGTGCTCCGTTCGCCGCGGCTCTCTGGATGGCTCATGCGCAGACGTTTCTCGAGGACGGAGAGTACGAGCCGTGGCAGGCCGCGGAGATCTATCTCCACGCTCTTGCCATGCGTGAACAGGATGATGACGAGATCTGCACCGATCCGTCGCACGGTCATCCGATCATGGAGGGCCTCGATGTGGCGGCGGCGATCGAGAAGATCGTCGCATTGAATCCGGCTCCCTCCGTTCTTGCTCGGCTCGGCAATCACCTCGATCACTTGAACTCGAAGGAGCTTCGCCGCGTGTTGGCGGCCTGGAGGAAGAGCGACCCGAACGCGCACGAGCCGCTGGTTCGACTGCTGCAGTTGGCCGTCGATGAAGGACGATACGACGAAGCCCTCGGGCTGATCCGCCAGGGCGATGGGCTGAAGATCCTCGATCCGGCGTTTGCGAAGCTTCGCCGGCGCACACTCTTTCGCAAGGCAGAGCAGCTCCTGGCCGCGCGCAAGCGCGGCGAGGCCGAGGCGATGCTCGCGCAGATTGCGAACCGCCCGGAGGACCTTGGCGAGGATCTGGGGACCTACCTGCTCGCGCTCCAGTGGGCTGCCGCGCCTCCCGCGATGGCGAGCCAGTTGTTGGGCAGGCTCGCGGAGCGTGGAGTGGTTGGTGAGATCGTCGTGGCGGAGATCACCGGCTCGCTGGGGATGCCGTTTGTGCTCCCCGTGATCCAGCATTCGCCCAACGAGTTGCTGGAGGGAGTCCGGCGTTCTTCCGAGCTATTTCAATCGATCGACCGGGGGCAGTTGCACTCCCTGTGGCTCGTCGAACAGACCGAGGCGCATCTCGACCTTGCCAACGAAGCGCAACTCTTCGCGATCGGCAACGTCGCGTTCGAGGGTCTTTCGATCGCCTTGGCCTGGAAGGTGGCTGCTCGCGGACTGGAGGTCGGTGGGCCGATGCTCCACCGGTTTCTCTTGTTGCGCGCGGAGTTGCTCGTCCAGATGCATGCGAGCACGAAACGCACGGCTCGTGTAGTCGAGGCCGTGCGCCTGCTCGCGGAGCGCGCGCTCGACAGCGAGAGCCTCAATCGGGCCTTGGATCTCGCACACCTCTACTGGTATGCAGGCGGACGGGACCGGCTTTCACAGGAAGAGATCGCGGCGATCGTCCAAGAGGAGCGCATGGCAACCATGCCGGCGCCGCCGGTCAAGAAGACCCGCAAGAAAGCAGCGCCCAAGCAGAAAGCGCCGAAAATGAAGAGCGAGAAAGGCCTGTTCGAGCCATGAACCCCTACCAATTGCTCGGCATCCCCGAAGACAGCGAAGAGGATGATGCGATTCGCAACGCGTGGCTCGAAGCGGTGCGCCGGTTCCCGCCGGAGAAAGCGCCCGAACAGTTCTCGAGAATCCGCGAAGCGTATGAACTGATCCGCGATCGCGAGGCGCGCTTTCGTCTTCGGACGTTCGGCGATAAACGCCTGCGGGACCTGGCTCTGCTGGCCGGCTTCTTTCCCGCGGAACGGAACCACGCCGGTCCGGCGCTTTGGCTGGCCGTGACTCGCGGGGGAACGCGCTGAGATGATCGACCCTGAGATCCGAAACACAATCATGGCCCGCGTCGAGGCCGCGCTGGACCGCCTGGACGCGGAAGAGGCTCCGCCGGCTGGGATCGCCCCCGCGTTACTGGACGACTCCGATCCCGCGCCCGGCGTCTACGACCAGCTCGCGCAGATGACCGCCTTGACGCGCGAAGTGCAGCTTCAGGGTCGTGCGGCCAACCGGCTGAGCTCCGAGGTCACGCAGCTCGTGCAACAGGTCTCCGAATTCTCGGAAGGGCAGGTGGCCGCACGCGTGTCCGCGGCGCGACGCGACGCACAGGCGGACCTGATTGGCGAGATGCTCGACATTCGCGAGCGGTTTGCTCGAGGAGCAGACGACGCACGCAAGCGCCTCGATTCCTTTCGCGGGTACTTCGCGCGGATGGGTGCTCGTCCGGTCATCGAGGCCGTTCTTCGCGGCAACGAGCTTGCGCTGGAGCGCCTCGACGAGACCCTTCGCCGGCACGGCGTTCACGAGATCCGGTGTGAAGGCGAGGCCTTCGATCCGAATACGATGCGCGCGGTCGAGCTCGACGTTCGCGGCGGTGTCCGTCCCGGGACCGTCACCGAAGTGCTGCGTCGCGGCTATCGAATGGGCGAGCGCATTCTTCGCTACGCCGAAGTGAGAGTGGCCTCGTCCGGATCGGGCGACGCCGGGAGATCGGGCAATGAATGATCCCGTGAGAAACGATCCCATCGTCGGCATCGACCTGGGCACGACCAACTCCGAGGTGGCCGCCGTCGTCGACGGTCAGGTGCAGGTCATCGATGACGCGGGAGAGACCATTCTTCCCTCGTATGCCGGCCTCGCTCCGGATGGCCAGTTGATCGTCGGCACACCCGCGCGCAACCAGTACATCGTGTTCCCCGAGCGTACGGTGAAATCGATCAAGCGCATGATGGGCACCGATGAGAAGGTCTCCATGGGCGGCGATGCGACGTACACGCCGGTGGAGATCTCGGCCGTGATTCTGCGCGCGCTCAAGCAGCGCGCGGAAAGAAAGCTCGGGGTCCCCGTGCGGCGCGCCGTCATCACCGTTCCGGCGTACTTCTCCGACCGCCAGCGCCAGGATACGCGCGACGCGGGAGCCATCGCCGGGTTGGAGGTCGTGCGCATTCTCAACGAGCCGACCGCGGCCGCGCTCGCGTACGGCGCGGGACGAAGCGGTTCCAGCACGATGCTCGTCTACGACCTCGGCGGCGGCACGTTCGACGTCTCGCTCGTGCGCATCGACAAGGACGTCACCGAGGTCCTGGCCTCGCACGGGAACAACCACCTCGGCGGAGACGACTTCGACCGGCTGGTCGTCGACACGATCCTGGCCCGTCTGCCGGGCCCGCTCAAGCGCGCCATCGAGAGCGATCGCCGCGCCATGAGCCGCATCGTTCGCGCAGCCGAGGAGGCTCGCAAACGCCTCAGCTTCGAGCCGCACACCGTCATCCGTGAGGAGAACCTCCTCGAGCTCGACGGCCTGCCCCAGCACGTTGACCTCGAGCTCCATCGCGAGGAGCTCGAAGAGACGATTCTCCCTCTTCTCAAACAGACCCTGGACAGTGTCCACCGCGCTCTGACCGACGCCGGCAAGAGCCCCGCCGATCTCGACGGCATTCTGCTGGTGGGCGGCGCCACACGAACGCCGCTGGTCTCGGAGCTGCTCGAGCAAGCCACCGGCATCACGCCTCGCCAGGACCTCCATCCCGATCTCTGCGTGGCTCTCGGCGCCGGCGTGCAGGCCGCGCGTCTTCAGGGTCACGACATCGAGCGCGTTCTCGTCGACGTCTCTCCCTGGAGCTTCGGAGTCTCCCACATTGGCTACCTCGGAGACCGTCCGTCCGATCACTGTTTCAAGGCGGTCATCGCCCGCAATACGCCGCTGCCGGCCAGCCGCACGGAACCGTTCTCCACGGTCCACGACGCTCAAGCCCAGGTGCGCATCTCCGTCTTTCAAGGAGAGGATCCCGACGCGATGAAGAACGTGTTCATCGGCGACTTCCTGATCGAAGGACTGTCCGAGGTTCCGGCGCCGAACGAGATCCTCTGTCGCATGGATCTCGATCTCGACGGCATCCTCCGCGTCACGGCCACGGAGAAGGCCACCGGCCTGTCGAAGCAGACCACCATCGAGCGGGCCACCACCGCGCTCGGTGACTCGGAGCTGGCGGCGGCCCGGGCGCGCATGCGCGAGCTCTTTGTTTCGCCGGACGAAGATGGCGAAGACGATTTCGAGGACGATGACGGCCCGTTGAACGTCGATGCCTCCCCAGCCGCGGAAGCGCTCCTGAGCCGGTCCCAGGCGCTGCTGGACCGGATGCCTGTCGCCGATCGCGAGGAAGCGATCGCGCTGAATGAACAGTTGCACCTGGCCATGGAGCATGGCCGGAACGACGAAGTGGCCCGGTTGTCGAAGGAACTGGAAGACTTTCTCTTCTTCATCGAGGAACGATGACCTGCCCCACCTGCCGCGCCCCCTGGCGCGAACAACCCGAATGCCCCCGATGCGGATCCGACCTCGCGCCACTCATGCGCCTCGCCGCCGAAGCCTGGCACCACCGCACCGCCGCCGCGGAAGCCCTCCGCTCCGGCCAGTGGCGCGAAGCCCTCGATCACGCCCACGAAGCGAATCGCCTGCATCCCACGGAGGCAGGAGCGGACCTGCTCCTGCTCTCGCGGCTCGTTACGCTCGAGAAGCTGTGACGTCGCGGTTTGTGGTGCGTTGGAGTGTGGATATTCTCGAGCCGCCAGGCCACCGGCCTCGAAGGTGGCCGAGGAGCGCCGGCGTCCCCGCCGGCTGGCCATGCGGCGTCCCGCCGCGGGCGGGGGCATTCGAAGCCGAAACCAGCATCGCGAGACGAACGTCCTTCGCGCAAGGCGCCCTCCCCCGCCCGGGGCGAGGACGCCCCCCGTCCAGCCGGCGGGACGCCGGCGCTCAACGCTTTCGCAGCCGTGTAGCGGTCGACGCCCACGGTTAGCGGGCGACTGGAGTTTGGACATTTTGGCGTGACTCAGGGACGACGGAATAGCCCCGGTAGGGGCGATATCGAAATAGCCCAAGGCGTGAGCCTTGGGAGCGGAGAAGCGATGACCGCTGTGGGCCCGAATCACACTCCGATATCGCCCCGATGGGGCTCATCCCTGAAACGCGCGTTCTCCCCCGGCCTCACGGCCTGGCCTCACGGCCGGGGCTAATACAGGGCTAATACGATGCTGCCCCTACGGGGCGAAACGCCGGCGCTAGCGTGCAAGCTCGAACGCCGGAGGCGTTACGGAGATTAGCCGGTGGCAAGCGCCGCAGGCGCGCCGCCACCGGTTGAAGCGCCCCATGCCTTGCACCCCGGAGGGTGTGCCGGATTCATTCACAATTCTCCGCGACCCCTGCCGGGGTCGATCTAGTCTCCGTAACGCCTCCGGCGTAAGAGAACAAACTCGCCCACTCCCACGGATGCCTGCTCGCGAGTAGTAACATGCCGATTGTGGGAATCATGAGTTCCGGTTTTGTCGCTGTATTGAGCCCAATCCTGCTCTCTGTCATAGGCCTCTTTCTGGCGCTCGCGCCGCCTCAGAAAAAGAGAACGAAATGGCTATGCTTCGTCGGCATCACTCTTCTGGGACTCTGTGGCTTTCTGACTGCGATGGGTCAACAGGCGATCGCCAAGAAAGAGCGCACAGAGAGCATGACGGCCATCGACGCGAGTAAGAATGAGGCAAAGCGTGCGAGCGTGCAGGTGGCGAATATGGCCAAGGACGTTTCCGAGCTCAATGCCCGACCGTGCCTGACCCTGGAGCAGGTTGCCAACATTCTGCGAGCTGCGGGCCCGCAGAACGCAGCGGCACCCTTGAAACAAAGGCTCGGATCGTTATCGGCATCGATCCTCAAGTTTCTCGAGGAGCGCGATACGACCAGGCCGAAGGCCCCAACGATCGCCGCGTTTCTGAACCTTACGATTGGGTCCATGCGCGCAATGACGAGTGAGGAAGCGCGCCGCTTTCAAGAGACGCAATGGGAGCCTTACGTCAAGCGCGCCAGGCAGCACACTGCCGAGACAGGTCGCCAGTACACGCAGCGTTTCGACTCGGCCGTCCAACAGACTCTTACTGCACTCCAACGCGATGGTGTGCCGGACGTCGACCATTCCGCGTTGACGGGTCTCACAGCCAAAGCGGCGCGCGGAGACGAAGCCGCGGCACAAGAGCTGGCCGTTCGACTCGGCGGGATCGCAGAAGTCCTTCCCTGAGAAGCGGGAGCCTGTGGTTTTATTGACCGCGGGACTCGAAATGAAGGCTAACGGGTTAGCCCTTGACAGTCCCAGCAATAGGACTACGATGCGCACATCCATCAAGGAGGAACTCCGCATGCCGAGACTCGTACGGGTATCGTTCGTCGCCCTTGTGCTTTCGTTTGTTCTCGCGGTTCCAGCCGAGGCTACGTGCTTCAAGTGTCGCCAGGACACGGGCGGATCGACCATCTCCTGCTATATGTCGGAAGGCACCAAAGCTTGGTGCGAGCCGGTGGGCTCTTCGGGTTGCTTCTCCGGAGGTTCGTGTGGCGGCGGCAACGGATGGGATTGCGATACGGGTGGTCCGTGTGAGCAGGGCGCGCTCCGCGGCACGTCGGATGAACGGGTGCTTCAGTGCGAGATCCCGGATCGGGTTTCAGAAGAGGACTACGTGGTGGCTGAAGTCATTGTTTTCCGTGCTCGCCCGCGAGTCCTCGTCGCCGCTCTTGCACGATAGCGTCATGATTCGAACGTTCGGGAGCCTCCTCCCTCTTCTCTTCATCGCTGGCAGCGCTGCAGCCGCGATGGATGACGTCACGGTCTGTACGTGGTCGTTGTCCGACACCGCCGCGAAAGCGTGTCGCGCCGTTGCTCGAGAGGTCGTCGAGCTCGCGCCTGGCAGTGCCAGACTCCGTGTGGTCGTGGCAGACGCAGACGGGCGCGCAGTGGACGGCGCGACCTTGACGGTTCGTAGCAATTCGAAGGCATGGCAGATCGACGTTCCCGGTCCTTTCTCCACGCGACGACTGACGCTCGAGGCCCCGGCCGGCTCCTACGAGGTCGTTGCCGAATCGCCGCGTTCCAGGTCCGTGTCGGCGAAGACGACGGGCGGAGCGGTGACGCTTTTTCTGCGACGACATCCGCTCATTACGGGCGTTGTGCGGACCGGCTCCGGAAGTCCGCTGGTCAACGCCAGTGTGCGGGATGCCGATGGACGCTACTCTGCCCAGACCGATGCTGCCGGCCAGTATGTGCTCGAGATCGATGATCTCTGGCCCAAGCGTCTCGAGATCTCCCATCCCGGACTGACCACCAAGCTCGTTGCGGTACCACTGACGGAACGGGATGCGGGCCTCACTCCCGTCACTCTGCACGAGGGCGCCGCGGTTGCGTTCGACGTGCAGACGGATGGTCGCGTGCAGGGTGCCATCACCGCGGAGCTTCTGCGCGAGGACGACCTCGCCGCCCAGGGCTCCAGGAAACACAACCTTGCAGACCTGCCGGCCCGCGCCCTCTTCGAGGACCTGGATGGCGGCGAGTATCGACTCCTGCTTCGAGGCCAGGAGCCTCTGCAGCGGCTGATCGTCCCGGTGCGCATCGAAGCGGGCGGAACATCGTTGCAGGATGCGAAGATCTCGGCCCTCTCGCTGGTCGTCCGTGTGACACAGGGCGGGCAGCCGGTTCCCGGCGCCAGCGTGGACGTCCGGCCCATGGAGACGCGTGGGTGGCGGAGCACCGTCAAAGCGGACGAGCGCGGTGAGATTGCAGCAGAGCTTTGGCAGCGCGGCCAGTACCTCTTCGCCGTGAGTGCTCCGGACCAGACCGTCCCCGCGGCGTTCGTCAAGAGCATCACAGGCTCGGATCGCGTGCTCGTCGAGCTCGACCTGCCCAACCGGCGCATCACCGGCCGCGTGCTCGACTCCGAGGACGGCTCGCCGGTGGTCGGTGCCGAGGTCGTGATCGACAGCGAGAGTGACGAGGGCGTTCAGAGCGCGTTTGCCGTCAAGACTGACGAGCAAGGGCGTTTCGTCGTCCGTGCGGTTCCCGCGGGATCTCATGAGGTCCACGCCACAGCGCCCGAGCATCTGCGCTCGTCACCGGTTCGGTTCCGGCTCGGCGACGACGATCAAGCACGGGATCTCGAGATCCGGCTCCGCCAGGCCACGCACGTTTCGGTTCGCGTGGTCTCGCCCGGAGGAGCACCTTACGAGGGCGCTGCCATCCTGGCCAGTGCGGGCGGAGTGGTCCAGACCACGGTATGGTCGGACAATGGCGGACGTGCGCAAGTGCCCCTGGCGCCGTCGGCTCCGACCACGTTGTACGTGTTTCCCAAGCAAGGCTCCTTCGCCGTTGCCCACCTCCTCAGCCACTCCAAAGAGGAACGGCGCGTGGTCGTTCCCGAAGGAAGAGCGTCACTTCTCTTACGCACGACCGACACGCAAGGCCGCCCCGTAGGCGGCGTCCGTTTCGCGCTCCGGTTCAACGGCGAGTTGATCCCGCAGGACGTTGCATCCTGGGCGGAACTGCGCATGGGCCTCCCGCTACGCACCGACGACCGCGGAGAAGCGGCCTTCTCGAGAATGCCACCAGGCGTCGCCGAGCTCTGGCCCCTGCAGCTCGGATCGGAGACAGGCGATCTCTCCGCCGCGAGAACCGCGCCCGCGCAGATCGCCCTCGAAGCAGGAGAGAACGTAGCGACCATTGTCCTGCGAAAGAGGCAGTAGCCTCGGGACTCGACCTCGGACGGGTACCGCTGACAATCGGCGGAATGACGTCGCCTTCCCTCGCGCGAGCCACGCCCGCCGTGAGAAGACGGGGCGGGATGACAAGCAACAGGTGGAGATGCTCGATGCTCTCCTCAAAGCAACAACTCCGGGCGGTGACTTCGTGATTCGTGCCTCGGGGAGGTGAGCCGTGAATCGTGCCGCCCAACGGTTTGCTCAGCCCTGGCGCACGGGAGAGAGAGGCACCTACGCTGAATGGGGGCGGCGGGCCACGTCCGCTGCACGCGTGAGTCAGGCGCCTAGGATTACATACTCTGCGACGGCACTTGACGTAGGAATTGGCAGTCCATCTTCCTTGAGACCTTCGATGTGCATCTGGATAGCCTCGTACATGTTCTTTTCAGTCTCCTCACGTGAGCTGCCAGTTGCCACGCAACCTGGGAGATCTGGTGAGTACGACGAAAAGTTCGCGCCGGCATCTTCCACGACGATGAGAAATCTGTACGTGTTCATTTCTTCAGACCCGCCTGTCTCAGGATACTGTCGAAGGTCTTCGGCGCCAAATCGTCACTGGGCTTGCCAGCGATCGTCACCCGTCCCAGCTTGGTTGCATGCTTGAACTGACGGTGACTCGTGCCTCTGCCCTTGACCTGGAACCAGCCATCTGATTCGATCACTCGGATCGCTTCGCGAACCTTCGTTGGCACGACCAGATTCTATCGGAGCCGACCGACGTCGCGAAACTCGCCACCCACCAGAAGGAGTGCGGCGCGCGGGGAGTCGGCGGTCGTTGGTCAGGAAGGTCGTGCAGTCGTGGAGTAGGGCGGTCGCGACATGCACAGCGTCCGGGGTCCGCAGGCTGGTCGATGCGCGAATCTCTGCGGCCAGACGAACGACGATCAATGGGTGCGAGTGACAGGCCGCGCCCATTGGTCAGGATCGCTTCGTATTGCGCCGCCAGCTCCCGATTCCCTGCGCGGTATGGCACGACGAGCGTTTCCATGAGCATGAATGCCGACGTCACGGCCTGTACTCCTCCGCGATCGATATGGAGGAACAGAGGGCGGAGCAATAGCAGCAGATAGCGAGGGTGTTGCTCAACGACGTTAGATGAAGATCGCGCTGTCGAGCGAGACCGGTCCGTTCCCAACTGCCGCGATCAGCTCCACGCGTCGCGCTCTTCCGCGATGAAGGCCGAGGCATCGCGACCGCCCAGCTCTTTCTCCCAGAGGTTTTTTCCGAGTCCTTCGAGCTCGAGCAGGGAGACTCTTGGAGTGTCCGATGTCGCTTCATCCAGCAGAAAGACGACTTGCTGCGCGATGGATCGTCGATTGCCGGCGGCGCGGCGCTTGATTCGTTTGTAGAGCGAGTCCGGTAAATTCTTGATAGTCCGCGTCGCCATGCCGTCCTCCATTGTGGAGGAACTTCTGTTCGGGAGTCGGCATTCCGTCGAAACGGGCTCGATCATCCGCGGGGGTTGGCTTGCAAAGGGAAGCGGCGATGCGAATGGTGTGCGCGTGCGGCGTTTCCGGCGACGGGGTGGCCTTCCTGAGACTCATCAGCGGATAGTACCGAGGAGCGCCGGCGTCCTCGCCGGCTGGCCGTGCGGCGTCCCGCCGCGGGCGGGGGCATTCGAAGCCGAACAAGCAGCATCGTGAGACGAGGGTCGTTCGCGCGCGGCGCGTTCCCCCGCCCCGGGGGCGAGACGCCCCCGGGCCAGCCGGCGGGACGCCGGCGCTCCGCTTCTTTTTTGCACCTGATCGGAGGCTGCATCGCCCCCCTCATCCGGCCGTTGGCCACCTTCTCCCGAACCACTCCAACTCGAGACGACCTCCATCGAATGACGAAGCGCCCAGACAACGGACAGCCGACAACTCACAAACCCGCAACCCGCCAACCAACCCCCCTCAGATCCCCAGGAACTGCACCGTCGCTCCCACGGTGAGGATCAGTGCTCCGGCGACGGCGTCGCCGAAGCGGTCGAGGAAGGGGGTGCGGAGGATGCGGGCGCCGGCGTGGGCGGTGGTGACGAGGATGGACATGGAGGCGATGGTGCCGATCTCGTAGGCGAGGATCACGGAGGCGATGGCCGTCCAGCCTCCGCCGGACGCGGCGATGATGAGTGGGATCAGGGCTACGCAGGGGTCGGAGGAGAACAGGAGAAACAGCGCGCCTTCGGTGGTGCCGTGTTTCTCGTGGCGATGGCGGTGGGGCCTGAGCCCCCAGAGCATGTAGGCGGTGCCGAAGATCATGAGCAGGATGGGGGCGAGGGCGGCCAGTCTGCCACCGATCACCTCGGCCACTCCGAGGCCGACGGTCAGCGCGGCGATGCCCAGGATGGCCGAGACGGTGACGTGGCCGAGGCCGCAGAGGACGGTGGTGCGGAGCGCGCGTGCGGGTGTCCAGCCGCGCGCGCGGGCCAGCGCCGCGAACGGCATCCAGTGGTCGGGGGCCAGGGTGTGCAGCGCGCCGATGGTGGCTGCGGCGAGAGGCAGGGTCCAGGCGAATGACGTCATCGATTCCTCGCGTGTGAGTGTGTCGTCGAGAGTGAGCGTGTGGTCGAACGTGATTGCATCAGGCCGGCACGGCCGGCGGCGCTGGTTGGCATAGCCTTGGGCACGTACGGCCGCTTCGAGGCCAACGCATTTCTACCGCGCAGACTCATAGGAGCTCGTGGCCAGCAGTTCGCGCGAAGCGAGCATTGCGTCGCGGCACATATTCAGCCACTGAATCCACTCGGCGACGCCTTGTCCATTGAGCGGAGAGATGGGCAGTACGCGCGGATCCGGCATGACGCGACGCAGTGCGTCGAAGATCGCCTCGGGACGGACTTGCGGGAGGTGCGGCAGCAGGTCGCTCTTGGTGAGGAGGATCAGGTCCGCCCGCGCGAACATCGTCGGGTACTTGAGCGGCTTGTCTTCGCCCTCGGTGACGGAGAGGACTACGACATTCGCGCGTTGCCCGAGGTCGTAGACGGCGGGGCAGACGAGGTTGCCGACGTTCTCGATGAAGAAGAACTCCGTGCGCATCAGGTCGAAGTGGTGCAGCGCGTGATGGACCATCTCCGCGTCGAGGTGACAGGCCTGTCCGGTCTCGATGGCCTGCGAGCGCAGGCCGGCGCGCTGGAGGCGCACGGCGTCGTTGTCCGTGGCCAGGTCGCCGGCCAGTGCGGCCAGGCGTCGCGGATCTGCGAAGGCGCGCGCGGTCGCTTCGAGCACGGCGGTTTTGCCGGAGCCCGGCGAGCCCATCACGTTCACGGCGAAGATGCCTCGCTCTTCGAAGTGGTCGCGATTGTGCGCGGCCACGCTGTCGTTGCGCGCGAGGATGCGCGTCTGCAGCTCCACCGGCACGAGGTTCACGTCACCACATCCACAGTCCTGGCACATCAGGCCACCTCCAGTTCGATTCGTTGCAGGATGATCTCGTCGCCCGCGGCGAGCCGGGCAGGCGCGCCGCAATCGCTGCATGAGAGAAAGCCGCCGCGGGCCACGGCCTGGCCGCAGCGTTCACACTCCCAACGCGCCGGTACGCGAGCGATGGTCAGCGTGGCTCGTTCGCAGAGCGTGCCCACGCGAAAGATCTCGAAGGCCGTGGTCAGCAGGGTCACGTCGACGCCGGCCAGCTCGCCGATGGCCACGTCGATGCGATGCACGGCCGCGACGCGCGTGCCGACGGCGGAGCTGACGGAGTCGACGAGCGATTGGATGATCGAGTACTCGTGCATCACGCCGCTCCGAACTTCGGTGCGCGCTTGTCGAAGAAGGCGTCGAGGCCTTCGGCGAAGGCCGCGCCGTCCGCGATGCGAGCGAGCTGTTCGAGCTCGCGGTCCAGGTGCAGGTCCAGCCGATCCATCCCCGCGGCCTGGTTGAGGAGCTCTTTGGCAATTCCGAAGGCTTCTACGGGCCCGGCCGCGAGCTGCATGGCGATGCGATGCACTTCCTCGTCGAGCTCGGGCGCCGGAACGACGCGGTTGATCAAACCGATTTCGAGCGCGCGGGCCGCGTCCAACCGCGGATTGAGAAAGAGCATCTCCAGCGCACGGCGCAGGCCGATGAGGCGGGGCAGCATGAACGTGGAGCTCTCCGCGCCGGTGAGTCCGGTCTTTGCGTAGGCCCACTCGAAGGCGGCGCGGTCGGAGGCGATGACCAGATCGCAGGACATGGCCAGGCCGAAGCCCCCGGCCGCGGCGATGCCGTCCACGGAGGCGATGAACGGCTTCGCGGCGCGGCGGATCTCGGAGATGGTGCTGTGGATGTACTCGAGGATCTCCTTGAAGGCGTCGCCGTATGACGGCGTTGCATTGCGGATCTCCTTGAGGTCCGCGCCACTGCAGAAGATGCCGCCCGCGCCGCGCAGCACCACCGCGCGCACTCCGAAGTCGCGGGCCATGCGCAGGCCGGCGCGACGCAGGTCGCGCGCGGTCTCCGCATCGAGCGAGTTGAAGCGCTCGCGCCGGTCGATGGTGATCGTACCGACGGCATCCCGGACCTCGGTGAGGATGTGGCTCATGCCACAGCTCCGTTCATGCTACGGCTCCGCGCAGGGCCGGAAAGTCGAGCCGCCGCACGGCGTCCGCCGCCAGCGAGCTCCAAGTGGAGCGCATCATCCACTCGCGCTGCGCATACGCGTACGCGCGGACGATGTCGTGCTCGCCTCGGGTCGCGGCTTCGTGTACGAACGGCGCGACGGGGAAGGCCTCGCTGCGCACGAGCACGGGCCCGGCATCGAGCTGCGGAGTGACCAGGTGCACGCTGCTACGCGTCTCGCTCTCGCCGGCCATGATGGCGTCGAGGGTCGAGTGCAGTCCGGGATAGAGAGGCCCGCCGTCGACGTCGCGCAGGGTGAGATCGGCGTCGTGGACGTTGAGGATGCGATTGGGAAACGCGGTCAGCAGTGGCTCGGTGACGATGTGCAGGTAGCCGAGGAGGAGCACGGTGTCGACGTGATGCGCGCGCAAGATCACGGCCGTCTTCGCGTCGAACGCATGGCGGTTGCCGTCATGCGCCGGCGAACGCGCGAGGATGCAGGTGATGGGCAGCAACTCGTGGAGCTGGTCGAGGATGTCGCGCGATCCGCGCGCGAGCCAGCGTTTCGAAGTCAGGACACCGAGGCGACAGGGTGGGTTCAGCATATGCGTGGCAGTGGCTCGCCCTCGGGCTCCGCCAACAGCCTCCTTCCAAATCCGGTATCGAGAACAATGGAGCCGGGCCGCTCTGCGACGCAGGTGCCGATGATCGCGGCGCGGACTCCCAGGGGTTGAGCGCGAAGACGAGCCAGCACGGCTTCGGCCGCGCCGGCGCGGACGCCGATCAAGGCCTTGCCTTCATTGGCCACGTGCAGCGGGTCGATGCCGAGCAGCTCACCGGCGGCACGCACGGCCGGTGTGACTGGGACGGCGCGCTCTTCGATCACGATGCCCACGCCGCTCTTGCCGGCCATCTCGTGCAGAGCGCTGGAGACGCCGCCACGCGTGGGGTCTTTCATGGCCGTGATGCTCTCGCTGTCGAGGATCGAGGCGATGAGCGTGTTCATCGGCGCGACGTCGGACACGAGGTCGCCGTCGATCTCGATGCTGTGCCGCGCGGCCATGACCGCCAGGCCGTGCTCGCCGATGGAGCCCGTGACGATGACGCGATCGCCGGGCGAGAGTCCGTTGTCGCGCACCAGTGTGCGCGTGAGGCCGATGCCGGTGGTGTTGATGACGATGCCGTCGAGCTCGCGGCGACCCATGACCTTCGTGTCGCCAGTGACGACGGGCGCGTGAGCCTCGCGGCAGGCTGCCATCATCGAGCGCTGGATCGCTTCCAGCGACTCGAGGGAGAAGCCTTCCTCGAGGATGACGCTGCAGGTGAGCCCGAGGACGCGCGTGGCGCCCATCATGGCCAGGTCGTTCACCGTGCCGCAGATGGAGAGGCGCCCGATGTCGCCGCCCGGAAAGAAGATCGGATGAATGACGTGCGAGTCGGTGGTGATGACCAGCCACTCGTCGCCGATTTTGACGGCCGCGCCGTCGTCCATGGCGGCGATGCCGACACCGTCGAAGGGCAGCGTGGCGAAGTCGCGCACGAACAACTTCTCGATGAGCGTGCGCATGGCCTTGCCGCCCCCGCCCTGCTTGAGTGTCACGCGGCCCGCGGCGGAGCTCATCGCGGTCATGCGGTGGCCTCCACGTCCAGCCCGGTCAGGTCTCCGTACAGGTGCCAGATCTTGCACGTCCCCTCGCTCGAGACCATGCACGCGCCGATGGGGTTCTCCGGTACGCACTCGCGGTTGAAGAGCCTGCAGTCGCGGGGATTGCGGATGCCGGCCATGATGTCGCCGCAGATGCACTGCCGCGCCAGGCCGGGAGGCGCGAAGTCCCAGAGCGACGGGAGGTCGATGGTGAATCGCCGGCGCGCGTCGACGTGCGCGAACTCGTCGCGCAGGCGCAGGTTGCCGTTGGGCACGTGCGCGATGCCGCGCCAGCGTCCGCCGATCGGGCGGAAGACGCGCCAGAGTTGCTCTTGCGCGGGCACGTTGCCTTCGTAGGAGACGCAGCGCGGGAACATGTTCACGACGCGCGGTGTGCCGGCCAGGATCAGCTCCACGAGCTCGACCAGCGCGGCCAGGATGTCCATCGGCTCGAACCCCGCGATGACCACGGGCACGCCGTGACGTTCGACGAAGGGCTCGAACACCGCCGACCCGGTGATGCTCGCGGCGTGTCCCGCGGCCAGGAATCCCTCGATGCGCGAGCCAGGCATCTCCGCCACGATCTCCATCACCGGAGGGATGTACTTGTGCGCGGAGAGGACCGAGAAGTTCGGCGGCGGATTGTCGAGGATCACGGCCGCGGTGGCGACAGCGGTCGTCTCGAAGCCGCTCGCGAAGAACACGACCTCTTCGGTGGTGCTGCGCGCGATCTCAATCGCCTGTCGCGGACTGTAGATGATGTCCACGGTCGCGCCGTCCGCTTTTGCGTCCGCCAGCGATCGCACGGTGCCGGGGACCTTGAGCATGTCGCCGTACGTGACCAGACGCACGCCCTGCTGCGCGAGCAGCACGCCTTCGTCGATCTCCGGGACGTCGGTGACGCACACCGGGCAACCCGGTCCCATGATCACGTCCAGCGCTTTCGGGAAGAGCGAGCGCAGGCCGAACTTGGCGATGGCCTGCTCATGGCTGCCGCAGACGTGCATCACCGCGGCGGGACGATCGAGCCGGGCCACGAGCCGCGCCAATGTCGCGGCCAGCTCGCGGGCCTGCGCCGGATCGCGGAACTGCAGCGGGGTGTCGTTCATGCGGTGCCTTCGATCTCGCCGCGGACGTCGGCGGACATGAGGTCGTCGTCTTCTGCCTCAGCGAGGAGCGTCTCGTACAACGCCATCGTTTCGTCGACGGCCTCGGGCGGAATGCGCCGGATGGCGAAGCCCACGTGATTGAGGATGTAGTCGCCTGGAGCCACCGGCTCGTCGACGATGTCCAGTCGGACTTCCTTGCGGACGCCCCAGAAGTCGACGGTGGCAGTGAACTCGCGCACTTCGATGACGCGGCCCGGCACTCCTAGACACATGCGAGCTCCTCTTCGCCGGCGACCGGTTCCGTGGCTCTGGCGCGCAGACGAGCATTGGCGATGAAGGCCTGGCCGAGGGCGATGCCACCGTCTCCCGGCGGAACATCGCGGTTCATGAAGAGGCGAACCTCGGGACGGAGCGCGCCGGTGATCGATTCGGTGAGACGTGCGTTCTGAAAGCAGCCGCCGCTGAGGACCACGGGCAGGTCGCCGTGAACCGCCAGCGCGGCACGGATCACTTCCGCCGTCGCGGCAGCGAGCGTGTTGTGGAAGCGCGCCGAGATCGTCGCGGCGGAGCGTCCGGCGCGGAGATCCTCGACCACTGCGCGGATCATCGGCCGCGGATCGATCTCCCACGGAGTGACGCCGTCGCGGATCACGATGGGGTAGCGTCCCGGCTCGGAGTCGCGCGCGGCGAGGTTCCAGGTGAAGGCCACCTCACCCTCGTAGCGCGACACCGGCATGTTCAACACCAGAGCGCCGACGGCATCGAACAAACGGCCGACGCCGCGGGCCCGGGCGGTGTTGAAGTTGCGCGCGACCATGCGGCGGACTGCGTCGATGTCCGTGGAGGCACGCTCGCGGAAGAGTGGGATCGCCTCCAGCGGAGGCTCGCCCGCGTAGGCTTCGTCGAGCAGCGCCAGTGCGGCGCGCCACGGCTGACGAATGGCCTGGTCGCCGCCGGGCAACGCCATCGGACGGAACGTGGCCACGCGCGTGAAGTCTTCGTAGCTCGTCAGTAGAAACTCTCCGCCCCACGACGTGTCGTCTGTGCCGAAGCCGGTGCCGTCGAAGGCCACGCCCAGCACCGGACCCTCGAGTCCGTGCTCGGCCATCACGCTGGCGATGTGCGCGTGGTGATGCTGCACGGCCACGCGCCGCACGCCTTCCTGGGCCAATGCGTAGCGTGTGGAGAAGTAGTCGGGGTGGAGGTCGTACGCGATCGTCCACGGATTCACGTTCACGAACTCTTTCATCCGGCGGATGGCGGTCTCGTACGCGCGCAGGGTGGTCAGGTTCTCGAGGTCGCCGATGTGCGGACCGAGCCAGGCGCGATTGCCTGCGGCGATGCAGAAGGTGTTCTTGAGGTGCGCGCCGCATGCGAGGATCGGCTCGTCGAAGGTCTGTGCCGTCTCCAGTGCCCGTGGCACGAGGCCGCGTGCGCGGCGGAGCATCACCGGCGCCTGGTCGATGACGCGCACGATCGAGTCGTCGACGCGCGTGACGATGTCGCGGTCGTGGACGAGAAGGATGTCGGCGATGGTGGCCAGTTGCTCGAGGGCTTCCTCGTTCGTCGTGACCATCGGCTCGTCGGAGACGTTGCCGGAAGTCATCACGAGAGACACGCCGGCGTCGCGGAGGAGCAGGTGGTGAAGAGGTGTGTAGGGGAGGAGCAGGCCGAGCAGGGGCAGGTCGCCGATCACGCCGCGGCTGCGGACGAGAACGATGGGCCGCTCGACGGACTGCAGGAGCGCGCGTTCCTGATCGTCGAGGATCGCGAGCCGTTCCGCTTCGGCGAGGTCGCGGACCATGACCGCGAAGGGCTTGGTCTCGCGATGCTTGCGCTCGCGCAGACGTTGGACCGCGCGCGGCGATGTCGCATCGCAGGCGAGGTGGAATCCGCCCAGACCCTTGAGGGCCACGATCAGTCCCGCGCGCAAAGCGCGTGCGGCGAACTGGATCGGATCCAGCGAGGCCAGCGCTTCTCCACGCGGCGAGAGGGCCACGATGCGCGGTCCGCAGACGGCGCAGGAGTTTGGCTGTGCGTGGAAGCGGCGGTCGTCCGGCGACTCGTACTCTTCCCGGCAACGCGTGCACATCGGGAAGGACGCCATGGAAGTTTTGGCGCGGTCATACGGCGCGCCTTTCACGATGGAGTAGCGCGGGCCGCAGTTCGTGCAGTTGATGAACGGATGGCGATAGCGCCGGTTTGCGGGATCGAAGAGCTCCGCCAGACAGTCGTCGCACGTGGCCAGATCGGCGGGGATGCAGACGTTGCGCTCGCCGGTCTCGCGGCTGGCCTCGATCGCGAAGCCCGTCGCGCTGTCGAACGGAAGGTTCGAACAGACCACCGATTGCACGCGTGAAGCAGGAGGCCCGGACTCGCGCAACATCTCGACGAAGTGCAGCAGCGCCTCATCCGTCCCGTGCGCCTCGACCGTGACCCCACGCGAGTGATTCCACACCCGCCCGGCAATGCTCATCTTCTGAGCGAGCTGATACACCCAGGGGCGAAACCCCACTCCCTGAACAGTGCCCCGAATCTCAATGGAAAGTCCGGCGTACGCCATGCCGCCAAGGTAAGCACCCCCGGAACATCAAGGCATGCGGGCCGACACAAGAGGAGGTGACGGTTGTCACTCCGCCGAGGAGCGCCGGGCTCCTCGGCTCGACCTAGCGGCTCAACATGTCCAAACTCCAGAGCCGCCGTAGGCGGCCTCATACCGCGCAAGCGGTACCCTCGGGCGTGCGCATAATTCCAACGGCCTTCCCTGCCTGTCATCCTGAGCGGGTGCAGAAATCCGCGCCCTTCCTAACCTGTCATCCTGAGCGGGTGGCGGGCGGGCGCGAAGGATCTCCTGCGATGAACGCAACCCGCGCAGGTTGGAAAAGCCCGCGGTTCTCTTGCGCGCACGTTCAGCGTTCCTCACACGAGATCCTTCGCCGTCTACGCGGCTCAGGATGACAGGCTTGGAAGGCGACATTTTGAGCCGCCACATCATCCGCGGGTGATGGACCTCGACGTGCCGAGGAGCGCCGGCGTCCCCGCCGGCTGGCCATGCGGCGTCCCGCCGCGGGCGGGGGCATTCGAAGCCGAAATCCAGCATCGCGAGACGAACGTCCTTCGCGCAAGGCGTGCTCCTCCGCCCGGGGCGAGGACGCCCCCCGGCCAGCGGGCGGGACGCCGGCGCTCCGCTTTCGCCGCCGTAGGCGGCGGGGCGCCCGCTAAACACAGGCGCGCGCACAGCGGTGGGTGTGCGGGCTCATTCGCAGGGGTGACCCGACGCACCGATCGCGGAGGAAGCATCACCGTCGATGGCCACGACCTGCGTAAGGTGAAGCTTCAGGACCTGCGCGACCGCGTGGGCATCGTTTCGCAGAACGTCTTCCCGTTCAACGACTGTGTCGTAGCGGTTCGGCAGCCTCTCGATGAACTCATGCGCATCGGCCGCGCGCGCAGCCTCGACCACTTCCTCCGCGCGCTGAAGCAGCCCGACGTGGTCATCTTCGACGAGGCCACCTCGCAGCCCGACGGCGAGTCCGAGCAGCGGGTGTGGCGCGAGGCGGAGCGCCTGTTCGGCGACCGGACGCGCATCGTGATCTCGCACCGGCTCAGTCCCGTGCTGGCTGCCGACCGGATCGTGCTCTTCGCGAACGGCCAGGTCCGTGCCTCCGGCACGCAGGCGGAGATGCTCGCCTCGAGCGAACGGTATCGCGAGCTGTTCTCGCTCAATCGCGCCGTGGAGATCGCGGGCGGCCCGGCGGCCGGCATCGCCACGTCCTGAGCGAGCGCGCGGATGCGCGCTCGCTCCTGATTGAGGCGGAACGAACTCATTCCACCGCGGGATCGGAGAGCTCGGGGCGCGAGGGCGACCGGAAGTGCAGCAGCGTGTGCGTTCCTTCGAGCTGCGCGATCTCCAACGCCAGCACCGCGCCCTCATCGGACTCGACGATGCGCAGATCGCTCGGGTGCGCGATGAGATGCTCGAGGTGAATCCCGTGAGGCTTCGCGAAGCGGATCGTGACGCCGGCGCGGTCGGAGCTGAGCCCGCGCAGCGGCTGGTCGATCACCTCCGGCTGCGCGCCCACTTCATCGCCGACGACCTCCATGGACACGATCGCGCCGTCGTACGCGCGGCTGAGATCGTCGAGCGTCTTGCGCCACAGGCTGGACGGCACATGCTGCGTTCTCACGGCGTCACCGCCACCTTCATTACGCCGTCCTGGCGCTCGCCGAAGAGTTGATAGGCAGCGGCGATGTCGGCCAGTTTGAAGCGGTGCGTGATCAGCGGACGAAGGTCGAGCCGGCCGCTGCGGACCATGTCGATGAGGCGGCGCAGGCGCTCCTTGCCACCGGGGCAGAGCGTCGTCACGATCCGCACTTCGGCGAGGCCGGCGCCGAACGCGTCGTACGGGATCTCGAGCTTGCCGGAGTACACGCCCAGGCTGGAGAGCGTTCCGCCGGGTCGCAACACGCGCAGCGCGGTCTCGAATGTCTGCTGCGTGCCGAGCGCTTCGATGGCCACGTTCACGCCACCGCCCGTCAGGCGGCGGATCTCGGCGACGACATCGACCTTGCGATAGTCGAGCACGACATCGACACCCATCTTCCGGGCCATGGCGATGCGGTTGTCGTCGCCATCGACACCGATGACCAGCGAGGCGCCGAGGAGGCGGGCGCCGATGGAGGCACAGATGCCGATCGGACCCTGCGCGAACACCGCGACCTTGTCGCCGAGGGTGACCTCGCCGGATTCCGCGCCGCTGATGCCGGTGGAGGCGATGTCGGCGAGCAGCACGACCTGCTCATCCGTGAGGTCGTCGGGGATCCTGGCCATGTTGGCCTGTGCGCTGGGCACGAGCAGGTACTCGGCCTGTGCGCCGTGAATGGTGTTGCCGAACCGCCAGCCGCCGAGGGCCTCACAGTCATTGCCGTGCCCGCATTGCGACGAGTGTCCGCCGAGACAGGCATTGCACTGTCCGCAAGGCGTGATCGCGCCCACCAGCACGCGGTCGCCGACCTTGTAGCCGGTCACGCCGATGCCCAGCTCGGCAATGACGCCGACCGGCTCGTGTCCGATGATCAGCCCTGGATTGACGGGATACTCCCCGCGGAGAATGTGCAGGTCCGTCCCGCAGATGGTCGTGGTCGTGATTTGAATCAGTGTCTCCCCCGGACCGGCTAAAGGCCGAGGGACTTTCTCGACGCGGATGTCCCCGGGACCGTGAAACACGGCCGCCTTCATGGTCCGCGTGGTGAAGAGCGGGACGTTCTCTGTGGGCGGTGGGGGTGCCAGTGTCGTGGTCATGTGTGCCTCCGTAGCCGCAACGATGCGGCTTCGCAGCCATCATTCGTCACAATCCCCACACTCGCCGCGACGGCGGACAAGGTCGCGTGTGAGGGACGTCACGATGGGGCAGGAGTGTCAAACTCATCAAGACACACCAACAGCAACGCCAGCAGGCAAGCGCCGGGGATCCGCCTCCGCCACCGAATCGAGCTCCTGTATTCTTGCTTCAGATGCCGCTTGAATCGCGTGAATTGACGATCTTTCTGAGCTCGACGGTCGAGGATCTGAGGCCTGTGCGCAACGAGATCGCGGCGGCGCTCAGACTGCGAGGCATCAACGTCCGGAAGAGCGATGATCCCGACTTTCCGGTACTGCACGGAGTTACCTCTCACGTCGCTTGCCTTCAGGCAGTGAAGAACGCGCACATTCTGATCACGCTCGTCGGATACCGTTTCGGTGGTGAATTCGAGACCGGAAAGTCGATCACCTGGCGGGAGTGGGAAACCGCTACGGAAAACGGCGTGATCCCGATCGTGCTTGTCCACAAGGGAATGAACGACCTTTCTATCAAGATCGGGGAGAAACGGCGCGAGGTGGGCACGCAGTTTCCGAACGAGACGGCCTCAGAGATCGATAAGCGGTTGAGGGCACAGCCCGGATTCGGCGACTGGAAGCCGCTCATCGACGACCTCCCGGCGCAACAGCGGTTCATCGACGCGTTGCGGAAGGGACATGTCGACAACTGGGTCCATCATGAGTGGAGCGGCACGGCAGCCGATGCGCTCCGGTATATCGATCCGCGCTTGTCGACGCTCCTCGCACTCTCCCGCGACGCCGAAGCTCGGGCGCAGGCGACAGCGAAGGCACTTCGACGGCTGGCCAGGTGGGCAGCCGTGCTCTCGATGGAGATCCATCAAGGAAAGCGCGACGCAGACACAGCCGCGAAACGACTTCTACAATTTGTGGAGCAGTTGCGAGACGACCTACTCGATTTCTCGGCGGGCGACCGGTACAACTTCATGCTATTCCGTGCCGATGGCGACGCTCTCGTACCCGGCCCAAGAATCGCTCACCACGCGATCGTCCAGCGCAACAGAACGTGGAAGATCGGCGAAGGGCACGCCGGCCTGGCAGCAGTCGAGAATCGCATTCTCGTGGCACCCGATCTGCGAGAGACCAAGGCCTGGGATGCGCTGAAAACCGCCGATCGCGCGGTGCGAGAGGAGGACGCAAAGAACTACGTCTCAGCCGTGAGCATTCCGCTGTCGGTAGACAAGGGGAAGCCCAGCGCAGTGTTCATCGTTACCAGCAGTCGGAAGGATCATTTCACTTCTACCGAGCAGGCCGAAGTGTTGACCTGCGACACTATCGGACGGATACTCAATTTGATCTGGATGGGAGGAGATGGAGATGTCGATGGTTTATGAAGCGGGCTTTGTCGCCGAGACCGATCCGCTCTCCGAAGACCGCCAACTGATCGAGTTGCTGGACAACGGCAACGTCGAGGCCGTCTCTCAGCGCCTGGCGGAGATCACCCGCCGAGAGCGCGAGCAGGCGGTCCGCGAGATCCTCAACGCCGCCAGCGACTTTACGGGCTAGCCTAGGAGTCTGCGCGGTAAAGCACGTTGGCCTCGACCCTGACTATCGTGACGCAGAGGACCAGTCGAGGAGTCGAAGCTCGAGGCCGGAGAATCGCTCGAAGTTCCGCCTGTTTCTCGTGACGAGCGGAAGTTGGCGCGACACGGCGATGGACGCGATCAGGATGTCGCCGAGGTGTTGGCGATGGCGACGCGCGGTTGCTGACCAGATTTCGGCAGCGACGCGTGCGGCTTCCCGATCAAAGGGAAGCACGACGCAGTTGGCGACGAGTGCTTCGAAGGCCTGCATCTGCCTCTCGAACGGCTTCCCGTCGCGGATGGCCCTGCGATATCCGCGCAGGCGCTCGAACACGGTCACCGCGGTGATCGTCAGCCGGCCGAATTCAGCCATGTAGGCCAGCGCTCGCTCGGTGACTCGGGCATTGCCCCGGCTCAGCTCCGACAAGGTGTCCGTGTCGAGCACGGCCGGCTCGCGGCTCATCGTTCAGCGTTCCCGTTCCACGAGCTTTCGCGTCAGCAGCTTTCGATCCGCAACCGGAACGTCCGCGAAGCTGGCAGCAGCCAGCGCAAGAATCTCCGCCGGCCCGGGAGCGATATCGACGTCCTCTCCATAGTGCCGGCGCAGCAAGGCAATCACCTGCCCCTCGAAACTCCGGCCACACCGCTCCGCATCCGCAGCGATCCGCTTGCGGAGCGCTGCCGGGATACGAATGGTGCGCGCGAATGGTGCGCGCGATCGTAGATTCCCCCGGTTCGGCCGCCGCTCGTGGACTCATCACCAGAATTGTACCGGATTGGTGTAAGAGCGCGACGGCCGCCTTGACCCGCTACCCCTTCAGTCGCAGGGCCCCGAACGCCACCAGCGCGGCCATCAGTGCGAAGAGTCCCCACTCCGAGAGTGAGGGGATCGGTGTCACTGCGGCGGCGACGGTTGCGTTCGGACGAGGCGGACATGTCGGTGCCGCCGGGGTCGGTGGTGGTTGCGGTCACGGATGCTGTGTTGGAGATGACGGTTCCCGTGGGACTGTTGCCGGAGGCCATGGAGGCGACCGTTCCTGGGGCGCCCACTGCCGGTGTCGTGCAGGTGACCTTCGCGCCCACCCGCCATCCGCTCAGAGGCTGTGCCGAAATCCGCGGCGCTTCCCCTCCTGTCATCCTGAGCGGGAGGTGGGTAGGGCGCGAAGGATCTCGTCCGAAGATCGACGAACGTGCGAGCGCGAGAACCCGGTCTCAATCTGCGCGGGCTTCGTTTACCGCATGGGATCC
>Ga0307505_10000538_pt1 | contig 41025 bp, 38 predicted proteins | sample 23_S_MG_FD_202183 | JGI IMG/M metagenome (GOLD analysis project Ga0307505, IMG submission 202183) | Soil microbial communities from Populus trichocarpa stands in riparian zone in the Pacific Northwest, United States - 23_S | ecosystem: Environmental > Terrestrial > Soil > Riparian zone > Trees...
CTACGGCGGTGTATTCACCGCGACCGAAGCGGCAGCCATCGGTGTACTGCTGACCGCAGTCGCCGGCATCGCCCGCCGCCGCCTCGATGCCGCAGCATGGCGCCGCGCGCTGCTGGCCACCGCGCAGACCTCGGGCGTCATCTTCATGATCTTCATCGGCGCCGACATGCTGAACGGCGCGCTGGCGCTGTCGCAGATGCCCGCGCGCGCGGCCGAGTTCATCGGTAGCCTGGCGCTGCCGCCGCTCGCCATCATGGCGCTGGTGCTGCTGTTCTACATCGCGCTGGGCGGCGTGATGGACGAGATGTCGATGCTGCTGCTGACGCTGCCCGTCGTGTTCCCGGCGGTCATGCAGCTCGACCTCGGCGGCCTGACGCTGGAGCAGAAAGGGCTGTGGTTCGGCGTGCTGCTGCTGACCGTCGTTAACATCGGCCTGATCGCACCGCCGGTGGGCCTCAACGTCTATGTGGTGGGCGCGCTGGCGCGCGACGTGCCGATAGGCCGCGTCTACCGCAACGTGTTCGTGTTCCTGGCGGCCGATGCCGTGCGGCTCGCGCTGCTGCTGGCCGTGCCCGCGCTGGCGCTGTGGCTCGCGGCCTTCGTTCGATGAGGTGAGGTCATGAAGCTCTACAACTACTTCCGCAGCTCAGCGTCCTTCCGCGTGCGCATCGCGCTGAACCTCAAGGGCCTGGCGTACGAACAGGTGTCCGTGCATCTGACGCGCGGCGGCGGCGAGCAGCTCGCCGAGTCGTTCCGTGCGCTGAACGCCGACCAACTGGTACCGGTGCTCGAAGACGACGGCCACCTGCTGACGCAGTCGCTGGCAATCATCGAGTACCTGGAGGAGACGCACCCGCAGCCGCCGCTGCTGCCGCGCGATCCCGTAGAACGTGCCTACGTGCGCTCGCTGGCGCTGACGATCGCCTGCGAGATCCATCCGCTGAACAACCTGCGCGTACTGCGTTACCTGGTGCGCGATCTCGGCGTCAGCGACGAGAAGAAGGACGGCTGGTACCGCCACTGGGTGGAACGCGGTCTGGCAGCCATCGAGGCGCGCCTGCTCGCCGAGTGCCGGCAAGGCCTCTACCTGCTGGGCGACGACGTCACGCTGGCCGATGTGCTGCTGGTGCCGCAGATATTCAACGCGCAGCGTTACACGTGCCGCGTCGATCACGTGCCGGTGCTGATGGGTATCTTCGACCGCTGCATGCAACTGCCCGCGTTCATCGACGCGCAGCCGTCGAAGCAGCCGGACTCGGAATGATGCTACGGCGGCAGTAGTGTCTTTCGCAGCGTAGGACTTTCTGCTGAACGCCAGCTTGCGTCCATGCGTGCGATGGAACGCAAGCGCTCGTTCCAGCGTCTGACTCCACATCGACGTGTTCGTGCGTGCACAGTGCGCGCAGGCACGCGACGTGCTGCACGCATCGGCTGCAGCGTGACCTCGTCGTCGGAGTCGTGACCATGGACATGAGTCGTAGGCAGTTCTTTTCCGTATGCGCGACGGGCCTCGCCGGATCGAGCATGGCGCTGCTGGGCTTTTCGCCGCAGCCGGTGCTGGCCGAAACGCGGGCTTTCAAGCTGGCCCGCACCATGGAGACGCGCAACACCTGCCCTTACTGCTCGGTGGGTTGCGGCCTGCTGATGTACAGCCTCGGCGACAACGCAAAGAACGTGACCTCGTCGATCATCCACATCGAGGGCGATGGCGATCATCCCGTCAATCGCGGCACGCTGTGCCCCAAGGGCGCCGGCCTGCTGGATTTCATCCATAGCCCCAACCGCGTGCAGTATCCCGAATATCGTGCACCCGGCAGCACCGAGTGGAAGCGTATTTCCTGGGATGACGCACTGGACCGCATCACCCGGCTGATAAAGGCCGATCGTGATGCGAACTTCGTGACGACTACCCCGTCCGGCGCCAGGGTCAATCGCTGGATCACGACCGGCGTGCTGGCTGCATCGGCGTCGTCCAACGAGGCCGGCTACATCACGCACAAGGTCGTGCGCTCGCTGGGGATACTGCCCTTCGATAATCAGGCGCGTGTCTGACACGGCCCGACGGTGGCCAGTCTGGCCCCGACGTTTGGCCGCGGCGCGATGACCAACCACTGGGTGGACATCAAGAACGCCGATGTCATCCTGATCATGGGCGGCAACGCCGCCGAGGCCCACCCCTGCGGCTTCAAGTGGGTCACGGAAGCCAAGGCGCACAACCAGGCGCGCCTGGTCGTCGTCGATCCGCGCTTCACGCGCTCGGCGGCGATGGCCGACTACTACGCGCCGATCCGCGTCGGCACCGATATCGCGTTCCTCGGCGGCGTCATCAACTATCTGCTGAGCCGCGATCGCATCCAGCACGAGTACGTGCGCGAGTACACGAACGCGAGCTTCATCGTCAACGACAAGTATTCGTTCGCGGACGGCATTTTCTCAGGGTACGACCCGGCGCGCCGCGCGTATGACCCGGCGACGTGGGCCTACGAGATGGGCAAGGACGGCTACGCAGTGGTCGATCCGACGCTGCAGCATCCGCGCTGCGTGCTGCAGATCATGAAGGCGCACTACGCGCGCTACACGCCGGAGATGGTGTCGAAGATCTGCGGCACGCCGCAGGACCGGTTCCTCAGGGTCTGCGAGTACATCGCGTCCAGCGCCGAGCAGGAACGCGCGATGACCATCCTGTACGCGCTGGGCTGGACACAGCACTCGCAGGGCTCGCAGATGATCCGCACCGCGGCCATCGTGCAGCTTCTGCTGGGCAACATCGGCGTGCCGGGCGGCGGCATGAACGCGCTGCGCGGCCACAGCAACATCCAGGGCCTGACCGATCTCGGCCTGTTGACCAACTCGCTGCCCGGTTACTTGACGCTGCCGCGGGAGGCCGAGCAGGACTACGACGGCTTCATCGCGCAGCGCACGCAGAAGCCGTTGCGGCCGGGCCAGATGGCCTACTGGCAAAACTATCCGGCGTTCCATGTCAGCCTGATGAAAGCGTGGTTCGGCAACGCCGCAACGGCCGACAACCACTGGGCGTACGACTGGCTGCCGAAGCTGGACCGCAACTACGACGTGCTGCAGACCTTCGAACTGATGGGCCAGGGCCGCATCAACGGCTACCTCTGCCAGGGTTTCAACCCGCTCGCCTCCTTCCCGCACAAGGCGAAGATCATCGGCGCGCTGTCGAAGCTGAAGTTCCTGGTCAGCATCGATCCGCTGGCCACTGAAACGTCGGAGTTCTGGCGCAACTTCGGTCCGTACAACGACGTCGACTCCGCGAAGATCCAGACCGAGGTGTTCCGCCTGCCGTCGACCTGCTTTGCCGAGGAAGACGGGTCGCTCACCAACTCCGGCCGCTGGCTGCAGTGGCACTGGAAGGGCGGCGAACCGCCGGGCGAGGCGCTGTCGGATATCGAGATCATGGCGCGCCTGTTCACAAGGCTGCGCGCGCTCTATGCGAAGGAAGGCGGCGCCTTTCCCGATCCGATCCTGAACCTCGCGTGGCCGTACAAGCAGCCGGACGCACCGTCGGCCGAGGAACTGGCGACGGAATACAACGGCAAGGCGCTCGCCGACGTCACCGATCCGAAGGACAGGACGAAGGTGTTGGCGCGTACCGGCCAGCAGTTGGCCGGTTTCGGTCTGCTGCGCGACGACGGCAGCACGTCGTGCGGCTGCTGGATCTATTCGGGATCGTGGACCGACGCCGGCAACCAGATGGCTCGGCGCGACAATTCCGACCCGTTCGGCATCGGCCAGACGCTGGGATGGGCGTGGGCCTGGCCTGCGAATCGCCGTATCCTGTACAACCGCGCGTCGGCCGATGCGCAGGGCAAACCGTGGACCAGCAAGCATCGGCTGATCGGCTGGAACGGCAGCGCGTGGGCGGGCGCCGACGTGCCCGACACGCGCCCCGATGCGGCGCCCGACCAGCACGTCGGCCCCTTCATCATGAACGCCGAAGGCGTGGCGCGGCTGTTCGCGCCGACAGGCATGGCCGAGGGGCCGCTGCCCGAACACTACGAGCCCTTCGAGTCGCCGGTGACGGTGAACCTGATGTCGCCGAACAATCCGCGGGCCTTCGCGAATCCGGCCGCACGCGTGTTCAAGGGCGACATGGAGGCCTTCGGCAAGCCGTCCGAGTTCCCGTACGCGGCCACCACCTACCGGCTGACCGAGCACTTCCACTTCTGGACCAAGCACGTCGAGCTCAACGCGATCACGCAGCCGCAGCAGTTCGTCGAGATCGGCGAGGAGCTGGCGCGCGAGAAGGGCATCGCCAACGGTTCGAAAGTCCGTGTGCGCTCCAACCGCGGCGTCATCGAGACGGTGGCGCTGGTCACCAAGCGCATCAAGCCGCTCGACTGCAACGGGACGATCGTGCACACCGTCGGCATCCCGATCCACTGGGGCTTCAAGGGCGTCGCGCGCATGGGCTACCTCGCCAATGCGCTGACGCCCTTCGTCGGCGACGCGAACACGCAGACGCCGGAGTTCAAGGCGTTCATCGTGAACATCGAGAGGGCCTGAGCCATGTCCTCCCTCCAGTCCCTGGATCTGCAACGGCGTTCGGCCACCACCACCACGCCGCCGTCGGTGCGCCGCGCGACCGAGGTGGCGAAGCTCATCGACGTCTCCAAGTGCATCGGCTGCAAGGCCTGCCAGGTCGCGTGCAGCGAATGGAACGACCTGCGCGACGAAGTGGGCTTCAACACCGGCTACTACGACAATCCGGCGGACCTGACGGCGCGCTCGTGGACCGTCATGCGCTTCCACGAGCACGAGGAGAACGACCATCTGGAGTGGCTGATCCGCAAGGACGGCTGCATGCATTGCGCCGATCCCGGCTGCCTGAAGGCCTGCCCGTCGCCCGGCGCCATCGTGCAGTACGCGAACGGCATCGTCGACTTCATCGAGGAGCACTGCATCGGCTGCGGCTACTGCATCACCGGCTGCCCGTTCAACATCCCGCGCATCTCCAGGGAGGACAACAAGGCCTACAAGTGCACGCTGTGTTCGGACCGCGTGGCCGTCGGCATGGAGCCGGCGTGCGTGAAGACCTGCCCGACCGGCGCGATCGTGTTCGGCACCAAGGAAGCGATGAAAGAGCACGCCGCGGGGCGCATCGTCGACCTGAATTCGCGCGGCTTCCAGAACGCGGGGCTGTACGACCCGCCCGGCGTCGGTGGAACGCATGTGATGTACGTGCTGCAGCACGCGGACCGGCCGCAGCTCTATCACAACCTACCGAACGATCCGCACGTGAGCCCGTTCGTGTCGTTGTGGAAGGGTCTGCTGAAGCCGTTGAGCCTGGTTGCGATAGCCGCCGCGGCGCTGACCGGCTTCTTCCACTACATGCGCGTCGGACCGAACGACGCCGACGGCGACACCGCGCCTGCTGACCAACCGGGCGTGGGCGCCGCAGAACCGCCCGTCCACGACGAGGAGCGCGACCATGCATGACCCCGCCCTGAACCCCGCCGGCCCTGAATCTCGGGCCGATGCGCCGGTACGTCAGGCGACGGCCGCAGCGTCCGGCGCCTATCGGCCGGATCAGCGCATCGTGCGCTACACGGCCAACGAGCGCTCGCTGCACTGGGCGCTGGCGATCTGCTTCTTTCTTGCGGGCCTGTCGGGCATGGCGCTGTTCCACCCGTCACTGTTCGGGCTGACAGGGCTGTTCGGCGGCGGAGCGTGGACGCGCATCCTGCATCCTTTCCTCGGAATCGCGATGGTGCTGTTCTTTTTCCTGTTCGCCGTCGTCGGCAGACTCACGCGCGACAACCGCATCACGGCCGACGACCGCCGCTGGCTCAGGCAGATCGGCGACGTGGTCAACAACCGCGAAGACCGCCTGCCGCGCGTGGGCCGTTACAACGCCGGCCAGAAGATGCTGTACTGGATGCTGGTCGTCGTGCTGCTGACGCTGCTGGTCACCGGCTTCCTGTTCTGGCGGCCGTGGTTCGCCCACTGGTTCCCGATAGGCACGGTGCGCGTGGCGACGCTGCTGCACGCGTACGCGGCCGCGCTGCTGATGGTGCTGATGGTCGTGCACATCTATACGGCCTTCTGGGTCAAGGGCTCGATCCGCGCGATGGTGCAGGGCTGGGTCAGCCAGCGCTGGGCGCACCGGCATCATCCGCTGTGGCTGCAGCGTGTGCTGGGCCGGCGCGCGCCGCGGAGCTGATGATGCAGCAACGACTGCTGTCGGCCGAGGAGATCGCGAGTCAGGCGGGTATGCGCATTCCGTTCCTGCGGCTGCCTGATGCGCACGACGTGTTCGCGCACCGCGCACAGCGGCTGCGCGCACTGGCAGCGGGGCACGCGGCCGGCGCGTACCTGGATTTCGTCGCCTGCGTGGCGGACGCGCAGCAGCGCGCGCTGGCGGAGACGTCGCCGCCGCCGGCGGTTGATGCGCGTGAACTGCAGCAGGCGCAGCAGCACGGTTTCCCGCCGCTGCGCGCCGCCGGCAGCGCGCTGCTGCCGGCGTGGCAAGACACGCTGCGCGACATCGTCGATGGCCTGCCAGCGGGGCTTCCGCCGGCCGTGCATGCCGCCACACAGCGGCTGAAGGCGATGCCAGCCGACGCACTGGAGTTGCAGGCGCACCGGCTGATGTCGGGCATCTCGGTGGGGCTGGACAATGCGCTGGCGCCGTTCGTCGGTGCCGCGCTGCAGGTGTACTACACACAGCGCGTGCTGGCACTGCCGGCCGAGGCCTTCAACCCCACGCATGCGCCGTCGCTGTGCCCGTGCTGCGGCAGCCATCCGGTGGCGAGCGTCGTGCACATCGGCGGCGACGCTGCGGGTCTGCGCTATCTGCAATGCTCGCTGTGCAGCGCGCAGTGGCACATGGTGCGCATCAAGTGCGCGCGGTGCCAGAGCACGAAGGGCATTGCCTACTACGCGGTCGACGTCGCGGGCCGGGCTGCGCACGAGCATGCGGTCATGGCCGAAGGCTGCAGCGAGTGCGGCTCGTACACGAAGATCGTCTACATGAACCGCGACGCCGCGGTGGACCCCTGCGCGGACGACCTCGCGTCGCTGGCGCTGGATCTGCTGATGCACGATCGGGACTACCAGCGGTGGGGCGTGAACCTGATGCTGCTGCAGGGCGATCCGGACGACGTGCACGACGAAGTCGGTGATGCACGCCAGGCGTCGCCGACCGCTCAAGTCGCGGCGACGTCGCTACCGTTCGCTCCGGAGGTCTCGCCATGAAGTTGCTGTTCGCTGCCGTATCGCTGCTGCTGCTCGTCGCCTGCAACCAGCCGCAGCCCGGATCCCGGCCGTCGCCTTCGGCGTCGGCACCGATTCCGGGCGGTTCGGCGCCGCCCGGGGCGCCGCCTGTGCTGCCATCGCCGGCTGCCGCGCCGCTGCCCGCGGCGGCCGGCAGCCAGGCGCCCAACGCAGCCGCAGAGTCGAAGTCTGAAGGGTCGTCCGGCGCCGGCAACTCGAATCAGGTGCAGGAGTCATCGGCGCAGGGCGCCACGCAGACGACCGAGGGGAAGAACCAGAAGCAGTAGCCGCGTCCGTATCGCGCGGGCCGTCCGCGTCACATCTGCCGGAACAGGTGCAGGTAGCTGCGGCTGACCGGCAGCACTTCGCTGCGGCCTTTCAGGTGTATGTCCGCGGTTTCGTTCTCGCCGCGCCGCACGTGGCTGATCGCCGCGAGGTTCACGACCACCGAGCGATGGACCTGCGCGAAGCGCGCGGGATCGAGTTGCGCGACCAGTTCCTTCAGCGGCGTGCGGATCACGGCCTCGCCGGGCTTGCCGTCCTCCGCGCGCCACGCGACCAGCGTGTACTTCTCGTCGGAGCGCAGGAAGTCGATGTCGTCCACTGCGATCAGCCGCAGCATCGATCCGACGGTGGCGCGGATCCAGCGCAGCGGCGCCTGTGCCTGTCCCGGCTGCAACCGGGTGGCGAGCTGCTGCAGCAGCTCCTCGGTGTTGGCAGCAGGCTGCGCAGCGCGCAGCCGTTCCTGCAGCCGGTGCACGGTGTCAGCCAGCCGTGCCGGTTCCACCGGCTTCACCACGTAGTCCAGCACGCCCTGCGCGAAGGCTTCGACCGCGTACTGATCGAAGGCGGTGACGAACACCAGGTGAGCGCGGCGGCCGATCATCCGCGCGGCGTCCACGCCCGACACGCCGGGCATGTGCACGTCGAGGAAGCACACGTCGGGCTGCAGTGCTTCGAACTGCTCGACGGCCTCGCGGCCGTTGCGTGCCTGCGCGACCACCTGCAGCGTTGGCCAGGCCCGCTGCAGCAGCGCGGCCAGCGACTCGCGCAGCAGCGGTTCGTCGTCGGCGATCAGCGCGGTGGGTGCCCGGGTCATTGAGTACCTCCGCGCTGAGCGCTGCGGTGCGAGCTTGCTTGGGGGCGGCCCTGCGCGCAGGTACGAGCCTCCGCGCTACGCGCTGCGGCGCGAGCTTGCTTGGGGCGGCCCTGCGCTGCGCTCATGCCGTGCGCCGCCGCGCGGGAAACTGCAGTTCGACGCGTACGCCGCGCGGCTCGCGCGACATCACGCGCAGCTGCGCGTCGCCGCCGAATGCGAGTTGCAGCCGCTCGCGCAGCGTCGACAGACCAGTGCCGAGGCTGCCGGCATCCGCGCGCAGCCCGACACCGGTGTCTTCCACCGCCACCAGGCAGCGGCCATCGCGACTCGTCGCGTGCACGTCGATGCGGCCGCCGTCTTCCGACGGATCGATGCCGTGGCGCACCGCGTTTTCCACCAGCGTCATCAGCGTCATCGGCGGGCATTCGATCGCGAAGGTATCGGCGTCGGCATGCAGCGCATAGTGCAGCCGGTCCGGCATGCGCATGCGCATCAGCTCGAGGTAGGCGCGCACCAGCTCGAGTTCCTCACCCAGCGTGGAGCTCGTGTCGTCCAGCCGCGGCACGGCCGCGCGCAGGTACGCGACCAGGCTGCGCAGCACGGCCGAGGCCTGCGGGGAGCCGGCGTCGACCAGCGCCTGCACGTTCGCCAGCGTGTTGAACAGGAAGTGCGGCTGCACCTGGGCCTGCAGCAGCCGCGTGCGCGCGTCGGTCGCCTGCCGCGCGAGTTCAGCGCGTTCCCGCTCGAACGTCACCGCCTGGTCGCGCGCCAGGGCGTCGCGGTGTCGCACCAGCGCGACCAAGCCGATCCACAATCCGAACGGCAGGCCGGCCAGCGTCAGCTGCATGAAGCCGATAAAGCGTGGCGGTTGGTCGATGAAGCCCGGATTGCCGCCTTCCGACACGACGTACGCGAGCAAGGCGCCCAACGGTGCAGCGACGGCGAGCGCCAGCAGTTGCCACAGCCAGCGCGGCAGCCGGCGTGGCAGATGCAGCGGGCGGCGTTCGGCGAAACCGAACGCGAGCAGCATGACGAAGGCCGCGATCACCGCACGCAGGATCCACGTGCGCGCCGACGTCGTGGAGGCCATGCTGATCATCACGCCCAGCGGCACGGCCGCCAGCAGTGCGATCAGCAGGCGGCGCCATCCGAGCAGGTGAGCGGCGGGCAGCGGATGCGCGGCGGGAAGCGTCATGGTCACAGTCATGCGGCGGGACGACGGCACGCGCCGCTCAGCGCACCAGCACCCTCACGTCGGGCCAGCCCATCAGTCGCAGGATGTAGTAGTTGATCGCCGCTTCGCGCGGATCGTCGGCCACGCAGACCACCCGCGCATGGCGCGGCAAGCCTGCCTTGGCGAGGATAGTCCAGATGTCCTTCGCGGCCTTGGGCGTGCCGTCGGCGTTCAGCAGGTCCGTGTACGGCACGTGGATCGTACCGGGCGCCGTGGACTGCAGCGGCGCACGTCCCGAGGCCAGCAGCACCGTCGGGTAGATGCCGCCGGGCGCGTGTGCTTCGGTGACGATCGCGTCCCGCGGCCGGGCCGGACGATATGCAGCGCTGGTCGCAGCCGGCGCCGCCTTGGCCTCCGCCGGCGCGGACGGCTTGTCGAGCGGCCGGCCGCGCAGGCCCCAGTCGTCCACCGATTCCATCAGCAGCGACACTTTCTGCTGGCCGGCCTGCTCGAGCAACGCGAAGGCCAGCGCGGCATCGCCGTTCAGACCTCCGATCGACACCACCACGGCTTCGTCGGTCGGTTTCAGGCCAGCCTGCGACAGCGCCGCCGTCAGCGCCTGCGGATCGCGCGCCTGCGTGGCGAAGTGCTCGGCCGGCAGATTAACTGCTGCAGGCAGATGCCCCTGCCGGTACGCGTCGGCGCTGCGCACGTCGACGACGCGGACCCGCGCCAGCCCGAAGCCGCGCAGCATCTTCCCGGTCGACGCATCGACCCACGCCGCATCGCGCATCAGCGTCGAGGCGGCGTAGGTCCAGAAGGGCAGGCCGCGATCGTCGCGCAGCCAGTCGAGCGTGGAGCCGACGTACATGCCCACGCGCGGATAGCCGGCGACGACGCTCAGCGCGAACCACGGCACGCTCGCAGCCCCGCCGCCGCCGCAGTACGTGATGATCTGCTGCTCGGCGCGGATGCCGTGATACGCAACCATGCGGCGCAGTTCCTCCGGCGACTTGAAGGTGCCGTCGGCGTTGAAGAAGTCCGGGCGCGGCAGCAGGGCGGCATTCGGGATATGTCCGGCGCGGTCGAAGAACGTCAGCGGGCCGTAGTAGTACTCCGGCTCCAGCGCGTCGATCAGCGCATGCCCGGCGACGTCACCGGATGCAGCGAGGACCGCCGGCAGGCGCGCAAGCACGGCGTCACGCCGGTTCGCGATCTCGATGCTGCCGGCAGCGGGCGGAGGCGTCGCGTCCGCCGTGACCGTGCCGCCGATCGCCTGCCAGCGGCGCAGCCCGCCGTCGAGCAACAGCAGCTTCCCCGCCGGCAGGCCGTTCAGGTGCAGCTCGAAGTACAGCCGCGTCGCGAACCAGTCGCCGCCCTGGTCGTAGACCACGACGGTACGGTCCGAACCGATGCCCCATGACCGCATCAGCCGCTGCATCTCCGCCGCGCTCTGCTCGCGCGCCGCGTAGCTGTAGACGCTGACGTTGACGGCGCCGGGGATGTGAGCTTTCTTGTGCAGCGGCGGCGGCTGTGCATCGAGCAGCAACAGATCTGCGCGGCCGATGTTGCGTTGCAGCCACTCTGCGCTGACGAGGCTGTCCACACGTTCCTGCGCATACGCCGGCGGCGCCAGGCAAAGCAGGCTGTACATGGTCAGGACCAGCCCTATAGCAATCCACCCGTTGCGTTCGCGTGTTCCGCGCATAGCCTGTTCCCCCCTGTTCCACACAGGCGCCGAGTACTGGCGCCTTGCAGGATCACACGCTAGTGGCGCGGGCGGCGGGCAACAACGCAACCGCGATGGGCGACGGTTGCCGGTGGCCAAGCTGCGGCGGGTCGCGACGAACAGCGGCTCGGCGGCGGGCCGGTCAGTGATCCTGCGGCTGTGCTTTCCGCGCGCCGCGGATGTTCATCGCGGCGAGACAGAACTGCAGGAGCACGAGCGCCCACGCCGCGGTATGCACGCCCCAGATGGTCCACAACACGTTGCTGGTCAGGAACACCCAGAAGCCGAGACGCCGGCGCCGCCGCTGCGTGGAAGCCACCAGCCAGGCGGCCAACACCGTAGCGGCCATCGCCGGCCATTGAACCGCATCGAACCATGTATCCACGGCACGGGGAACAGCAACGGGCGTTCCCGTGATCGGACGGGAAGGCAGCCGCGCCGCAGCGTTTGCAGCGCTGATGCAGAGCGCTGCGCCTAAGAGGCCGGCATCCTCTCGCGCAATGCCGCCGCCAGATCCATCACCGCGGCCGCATAGAAGTAGCTACGGTTGTAGTGCAGCAGCGCGCTGAAGCTCACGGTGCCCGCCCGGTATTCGCGGCCAGCGGATCCGTCGGCGTTCAGCAGCGGCAGGTCGATGACGATGACGGGCGTGTCCAGCGTCAGCATCGCGTCGCCGGTCACGCCTTCGGCCAGCGCACTGCGCCACGGTGTTTCGGCGCGGATGCCGCGGCCCAGGCGGTCGACAATTTCCTCGCTGGCTTCGACGGTGTACGCAATGGGCAGATCGCGTTGCCAGCCGTGTGCGACCAGGAAGCTCGCGACCGAGCCGATGGCGTCGGCGGGGCTCGCCAGCAGGTCGATGCGGCCGTCGCCGTCGAAGTCCACTGCCCAGCGGCGTATCGAGCTGGGCATGAACTGCGGCAGCCCCAGCGCCCCCGCGAACGAACCGCGAAACGACGCAGGATCGACGCGCTGCTCGCGCGCCAGCAGCAGGAATTCCGCGAGTTCGCCGCGATAGTAGTCGGCCCGTCGCAGGTAGTCGAAGCTCAGCGTGGCCAGCGCGTCCAGCGTGCGGAAGTTGCCGGTGAAGCGGCCGTACAAGGTCTCCACACCGATGATCGCGACGATGATCTCGGGAGGCACGCCGAACTCGGCCTGCGCGCGTGACAGTGTCTTTTCGTGCTTCTGCCAGAACGCGAGACCGGACTGCATGCGCACCGCATCCAGGTAGCGGGTGCGGTACTCCAGCCAGTTGCGCTGGCCGAAGGGGATGGGCGGCTGCATCAGCCGCTCGACCTCGGACGAATAGCGTGCGCCCTTCAGCCAGCGCTCGAGCTGCGCGCGCTCGAAGCCGTGCGCCTGCGCCAGCCCGTCGATGAACGCCTGAACTTCGGGGCGCGCAGCATAAGGTAAGCGCCCGTTGTCCGCCGCCGCTGCGACGTGCGGCAGCGTGCAGGCGGCGCTCAGCGCCAGCAGCAGGGCTCTGCGATGCATGTTCGGCAACGGTCGGAAGTGTTGCGAGCGGCTGCTACCTTACAGCGCCTACAGCGGAGTCGGCCGCGGCTTGAACGCGCGGATGTCGCGGCGGAACGCGCGTACGTCCGCACGTGTCGCCTGCGCGGACGCCGGTCCGTAGCGCAGCCGCTCATAGCGCGACAGCAACTTGCGCGCCTGTTTCACGTCTTCGTCGACCAGCGCGCGCTTGCTGCGGCTGTACAGCTCGCGCGGCCCGCACGACACCGACGCCGCCACGCCGGCGTGCTCCAGCCGGTCGCGCAGCAGCCGGAACGCATCGCCCAGCGGATCGTGCACGGTACGCGGCCGCATCGACACGACGGCCAGCCACGTCAGCAGCACACCCATGACGATGGCCAGCAGCAGCGCAACGTTCTCCAGGCTGGGCGCCAATCCCAGCCGCTCGACCAGCTCGCGCTGCCGGTCCTGCGTGTACGACAGCACCCATTGGTTCCAGCCGTTCTGCAGCGCTTCCCAGTTGTAGCGCAGCGAGCGGATCCACGAGCGGTCGGCGCCCATGCCCTGCAGCGCGCCGCTCGCCTGCCGCGCGAGCTCGGCCGCGCCGCGTTCGATGCGGTTGGGCGCGACGGCAGCGGTGGGATCGACGCGTACCCAGCCGCGGCCCGGCAGCCACGCTTCCGCCCACGCGTGCGCGTCGGCCTGCCGCACCGTCATGTAGCCGTCGACCGGATTCAGTTCGCCGCCCTGGTAGCCGGTGACGACGCGTGCCGGAATCTGCAGCGCACGCATCAGGAACACGAAAGCCGACGCGTAGTGCTCGCAATAGCCCTGGCGCGTCTCGAACAGGAACTCGTCGATCGAGTGGCGGCCCAGCGGCGGCGGCGACAGCGTGTAGCCGAAGGGCTCGTTGCGGAAGTGCTGCAGCACCGCCGTCACCAGTTGCCCGTCCTGGCGTGGATCGTTACTTGGGGCGATGCGCTGGCGCAGTTGCGCGGCGAACTCCAGCGTGCGCGGATTGATGCCGCGCGGCAGCGCGGTCCAGTCCGCCAGTTCGTCGGGCGTGGCGTTGGCGCTCAGCCGAAACTCGGTGTAGGAGCGCATCGAGTAGCGGATGCGCTCCGTGATCAGTCCGCTGGCAAAAAGCTGCATCTCGGGGTTCAGCCGCGACTGCAGCGAGTCGCTGGCCGGCAGCTCGGCCGGTGCTTCCAGCGCAAACAGCCAGTCGCGCTTGTGGGGCTCAAGCGTGACTGTGTAGGACACCACCGACCGCGGATCGGCCTCGATGGAGATGGCCGGCGGCACCGAGCGTTGGCCCAGCGGCAGCCACGCCCGGCCGTTGAAGAAGCCGAACACGGGGCCGCGCCAGTACAGCTTGTCGTTGGTCGGCGCCGCGCCGTCGAAGCGCACGCGCATCACTACTTCGTCGGACTCCAGCAGCCGACTGATCGATCCCGGCGCCATCGAGTTGGACAGTCCCGTGCGCCCCTGGCCGGAATCGCCGGGCATGCCCCACAGCGGACCCTGCAGCCGCGGGAACAGCAGGAACAGCGCCACGGCCAGCGGCACTGCCTTCAGCATCGTCATGAGCACCAGCTTCAGCTTGCGCTGGGCCGGCAGGTCGACCTCGTCCAGGTTCACGCTGACCAGCACGAAGAACAGCGCCGTGACCGCCAGCAGCGTGATGACCGCGACCGGGATCTCCTGCCCGTACAGGTACTGCATCAGCAGGATGAAGAACGCCAGGAAGATGACGACGAAGATGTCGCGGCGCGCGCGCATCTCCAGCAGCTTCAGCGCCATCAGCAGCAGCAGCAGCGTGACGCCGGCGTCCTGCCCGGCCAGCGTGCGGTGCTGCAGGTACACGGCGCCGGCCGCAGCGAGCAGCAGCGGCAGCATGACGACGCGCCCCGGCAGCGGACGCTGCGCCAGCGTGATCCATACGCGCCAGATGAGCAGCAGCAGCACGATGCCGGTTGCCCACCACGCGGTGTGTTCGAAGTGCGGGAACACCACCAGCGCCACGGCCAGCAGCAGTACCAGCACGTCACGCCGCTCGCGCGCCGCACTGGACGTCTGCGGCCCGAATACGCGCGTCACCGGCGCGAGCAGACGGCGCAGCGGACTCGCTTCGGAAGCGGCGGGTGCGGCGGTGCTCATCGCGATGTCATGCGTAGTACAGCGCCAGCGCGCCCAGGCAGTGCTCGCGATGCTTGGTCCCGGTGCCCGCGAAGGCAAGCGCTCCCGGTATGCGCAGCGCGTAGCGCATGTGCGCGGCGTCGGCGTCCAGCACCCAGCGCGTCAGCCGCGACAGCTTCTGTTCGGTATCGAGTTGCGGACTGATCGCATCGAAGTCCAGCAGCAGGTCGCCGCCCCCCTGCGCATCGAACTGCTTGACGGACAGCTCGTCGTTGCGCGCGGCGAGCCGCCACGCGATCATCTTCTGCGGATCGCCGGGCGAGTAGGGCCGCACGCCAGCGAAGTCGTCGCCGGTCGCGGCCAGCCCGACGCCTTCGCCGCCGGCGAGCCCCGTAGCGGGCAGCGGCGGGGCATCGGCCTCCGGCTTCGGGTAGACCATCGCGGTCAGCGCCGGCGTCAGATACGCCCATGCGCGCCACAGCCCGAACGGATAGCGTGTCTCGATGACGATGCGCGGGGCCGGCAGCTTGCCGCGCCTGGGCGCGGGCAGCGGCACGCCGAGTGCGCGGTCGCCCTGCGCCGGCAGCTCGGTGGTGACGAAGGGCCGCGCCGCCGTCCGCCGGCCACCGCCGAAGACTGCCGCGAAGCTGCCGAACCAGTTCCGCGGCTGCGGCGCGCCGATGAACGAGAAGCGCAGCGCGAAGCGGTCCAGCGTCGTGGGATTGGTGGCGGTGAGCTGGAAGATCGCGACGTCGCCGGCGAACACCGGCTCCACGCGCACGCCGCGCAGCACGATGTTCGCCAGGTTGGAATGCGTGGTGTGCATGCCAACGACGGCTATGCCGGTCACCAGGAAGGTCAGGGCATAGCCGAGTTGCAGCGAATAGTTGATCGAGCCGATCAGCAGCATCAGCATCGCCGCACCGAACAGCACGCCGGCAGGGGTCGGCAGGATGTAGACGCGGCGGCGGTCCAGCACGACCTCGCCCATCTCGGGTCCACGGCGACCGGAGATCCATTCCCCCAGCCGCATGGCCCACGAGTGCGTGATGACACTCATAGGGAAGGAGCCTCCGCGCTGCGCGCTGCGGCGCCCAGCGCCTTCGGAGCGGCCGTGCGGCGCTGGGACCTCGCTGCGCTCATGCTATGGAACCGGCACCGCGCTGATCAACTGGCTGACGAGTTCCTTGCCGTGCAGCGCACGCACGCCGTCGCGGCTCATCGTGTGCAGGCGGTGGCCGGCGACGGCGGGCATCACGTTCTGCACGTCCTCGGGGATCACGTGATTGCGCCCGTCCATCCACGCCCACGCGCGCGCCGCCGCCAGCAGCGCCAGCCCGCCGCGCGGCGAAAGGCCTTCGGCGTATTTGCCGGAGGCGCGCGTATGGCCCATCAGCGCCTGCACGTAGTCGAGCAGCGCGGCCGACACGAACACCTTCTTCACCTCGACCTGTGCGGCGACCAGATCCGCGGGTTTGGCAACGGCCGTCAGCGACTTCAGCATGTCGCGCCGCGCCTCGCCGGCCAGCAGAGCGCGCTCGGCAGCACGGTCCGGGTAGCCGAGGCTGATGCACATCAGGAAGCGGTCGAGCTGCGACTCGGGCAGCGGAAAGGTGCCGACCTGCGACAGCGGATTCTGCGTGGCGATCACGAAGAACGGCCGCGGCAGCGGCCGTGACTGACCGTCCACCGATACCTGAGCTTCTTCCATCGCCTCGAGCAGCGCGCTCTGCGTCTTGGGGCTGGCGCGGTTGATCTCGTCGGCCAGCAGCACTTCCGTGAAGATCGGCCCGGGATGGAAGGTGAACGCGCCGGTGCCGCGGTCGTAGACCGACACACCGATGACGTCCGATGGCAGCAGGTCGCTGGTGAACTGGATGCGGCGGAACGGCAGTCCCAGCGACACCGCGATTGCGTGCGCCAGCGTGGTCTTGCCCACGCCCGGCGCGTCCTCGATCAGCAGGTGCCCGCCGGCCAGCAGGCAGGTGAGACTCTGCCGGATCTGCAGGTTCTTGCCGACGATGATCGTGCCGATCTGGCTGGCGGTCGCGCGGAATTTCTCTAACATAGGCCAATACCCCGCTCGCGCCGAACGTGCACAATCAGAGGCAAACAGGGGTGGACGGAGACATGTTGCAGACGGGCTTCTATACGCACCGTGCGTGCACTGCGCACGAGATGGGATCCTGGCATCCCGAAAGCCCGGAACGGCTGGCGGCCATCCAAGATCATCTGATTTCCACGGGAATAGCGCCGCACCTGCAGCACTTCGACGCGCCGGCCGCGTCGCATGACGCGTTGGCGCGCGCGCACGACGCGGCTTACATCGACAGAATCCAATCCAGCGTACCACAGCAGGGGTACAGCCCCGTCGATCCGGATACGTCGATGAACCCCCATACCTGGGACGCCGCGCTGCGCTCGGCGGGCGCGGTCATCGACGCCACCGACCGCGTGATGGCCGGCGAACTGCGCAACGCTTTCTGCGCGGTGCGGCCGCCCGGCCACCATGCGCGCAAGGGCGCGGCGATGGGCTTCTGCTTCTTCAACAACGTCGCCATCGGCGCGCGCCATGCGCTGGCCGCGCATGGGCTGCAGCGCGTGGCGGTGGTGGATTTCGACGTGCATCACGGCAATGGGACCGAGGAGATTCTGGCGGGTGACGAGCGCGTGCTGATGGTCAGTTTCTTCCAGCATCCGTTTTACCCGTATACCGGCACCGATCAGGTCGCGAAAAACATGGTGAATGTGCCCCTTCCGGCCGGAACCCGGGGCGACGTGGTCAGGCAGGTGGTGGACGAGGTATGGCTGCCGCGGCTGCGCGCGTTCCGACCGCAGATGCTGTTCATCTCGGCGGGCTTCGATGCGCACCGCGAGGACGATCTGGGGCAGATGGGGCTGGTCGAAGCCGACTACGCTTACATCACCGAGCAGTTGATGGCGATTGCCGACGCCTTCGGCGAAGGCCGTATCGTCAGCACGCTGGAAGGTGGCTACAACCTCAGCGCGCTGGCGCGCAGCGTCGGCGCCCATTTGAAGGTGCTGGCCCAGCTCTGAGAGTCTCTCCCATGCCGAACACCATGTATGACCACGGGCTGGACCGCAATCCGGCCAACTTTGCACCGTTGACTCCGCTGGGTTTCGTCGAGCGCAGCGCTGCGGTATTCGGGGATCTGCCGGCCGTCGTGCACGGCAGCGGTACCGGCGCGGTGCGGCGCACCTGGCGCGAGGTCTACGCGCGCTCGCGCCAGCTCGCGCACGCGCTGGCGCAGGCCGGCATCGGGCGTGGCGATACGGTCGCAGTGCTGCTGCCCAATACGCCGGAAATGGTCGAAGCCCACTATGGGATTCCGATGGCCGGCGCCGTGCTGAACGCGCTGAACACACGGCTGGATGCCGCGTCCATCGCGTTCATGCTGAGCCACGGCGAAGCGCGCGCGCTGATCGTCGACCGCGAGTTCGCGGCGCTGGCGGCACAGGCGCTGCAGCAACGCGACAGCACGGCACCGCTGCTCGTCATCGACGTCGACGACGCCTCGTACACGGGGTCGGGGCAGGCGATAGGCTCGATCGACTACGAGACCTTCCTCGCCGGCGGCTCGCCCGACTACGACTGGCCGGCGGTAGCCGATGAATGGGACGCGATCGCGCTGAACTACACGTCGGGCACGACCGGCAATCCGAAGGGCGTCGTCTACTCGCATCGCGGCGCGTACACCAATGCCGTGTCCAACGTGCTCGAATGGGCGCTGCCGCACCATCCCGTCTACCTGTGGACGCTGCCGATGTTCCACTGCAATGGCTGGTGCTTTCCGTGGACGGTGGCTGCCAAGGCGGGCACGCACGTGTGCCTGCGCCGCGTGGACGCCGCGGCGGTCTTCAGCGCGATCCGCGAACACCGCGTCACGCACTATTGCGGCGCGCCCATCGTGCATTCGCTGCTGATCAATGCGCCGGCCGAGCTGCGCGAAGGCATCGAGCATCGCGTGCATGCGATGGTGGCCGGCGCGGCGCCGCCGGCGGCGATGATCGAAGGCATGGACGGCCTGGGCTTCGATCTGACGCACGTCTACGGTCTGACCGAGGTCTACGGGCCCGCGACCGTCTGCGCGAAGCAACCGTCGTGGGCGACGCTGGATGTGGGCGAACGCGCGATGAGAAACGGCCGCCAGGGCGTGCGCTACACGCTGGAGGACGCGGTCGCGGTGCTGGACCCCGACACGATGCGGCCGGTGCCGTGGGACGGCCAGACGATGGGTGAGGTGATGTTCCGCGGCAACATTGCGATGAAGGGCTACCTGAAGAACGCGAAGGCCACCGACGATGCATTCAAGGGCGGCTGGTTCCACTCCGGCGATCTGGCCGTCGTGTATCCGGACGGCTACCTGCGCATCCGCGACCGCAGCAAGGACATCATCATCTCCGGCGGCGAAAACATCTCGTCCATCGAAGTCGAGGACGTGCTGTACCGGCATCCGGCCGTCATCGCGGCCGCGGTGGTCGCGCAGCCCGATCCGAAATGGGGCGAGGTGCCCTGCGCGTTCGTCGAGTTGAAGGACGGCGCTCAGGTCACGGCCGAGGAGCTGCTGGCCCATTGCCGCAAATACCTGGCCGGCTTCAAGATGCCCAAGCGCGTGGAGTTCGGCGAACTGCCGAAGACCTCCACCGGCAAGCTGCAGAAGTTCGTGCTGCGGCAGCGCGCGAAATCGGCGGCGGCCATCGACATCTGAGCGGTACGGCCGCCGCACAGGAGAACCGCATGAACGCTCCGCAGAAGGCATTGACAGAAGCTCCCGTTGCCGAGCCGTACGTGCTCGCGAGCCGCGACGCGCGCGGCGTCGTCACGCTGACGCTGAACCGTTCGCAGCAGTTCAACGCGCTGTCCGAGGAGATGATGGCTGCGTTGCAGGCGGAGCTCGACCGCCTGAAGGAAGACCCGGCGGCGCGCGTCGTCGTCATTGCGGCGGCCGGCAAGGCGTTCTGCCCGGGCCACGACCTGAAGCAGATGCGCGCGAACCCGTCCATCGACTACTACCGCAAGCTGTTCGCGCAGTGCTCGAAGCTGATGCTGAGCCTGCAGCGGCTGCCGCAGCCGGTCATCGCGCGCGTGCACGGCATCGCCACCGCCGCAGGCTGCCAGCTCGTCGCGATGTGCGACCTGGCGGTGGCCGCGGCCGACGCGCGTTTCGCGGTCAGCGGCATCAATGTGGGGCTGTTCTGCTCGACGCCGGGGGTGGCGTTGTCGCGCAACCTCGGCCGCAAGCAGGCTTTCGAGATGCTGGTGACCGGCGATTTCATCGATGCGCAGACGGCGCTCGAGCGCGGGCTGGTCAACCGTGTGGTGCCTGCAGCGGAACTCGATGCGGAAGTGGACAAGCTTGCGGCCGCGATCCTCGCGAAGCCGCAGATAGCGATCGCGCTGGGCAAGGATCTTTTCTACCGCCAACTTGAGACCGGCATCGAGGCCGCGTATCAACTCGCCGGCCAGACGATGGCCTGCAACATGATGGACGCCGCCGCGCAGGAAGGCGTGCTGGCGTTCATGGAGAAGCGCAAGCCGAACTGGTAGTGCCGACCAGTTCTACGGTTTGACGACGTCCTGCTCGGCCGCCGGCGGTGTGTTGGCCGCGCGCCTGAAGAACTGCAGCAGCGGCGAATCTGCCGACGGTGGTGCTTCGGCCGGCTGCTCGGCCTTGGCGGGCTCGGCAGCGGACGGCGACGTCGCGGCGGCGTTCGATGCAGCGGCGCTCCCCGTCGCATTCGCCGGCGTGGTGCGCGGCGCTGCCCGGGCATTTGCGGGCGGAGTGACGGGAACGGCTGCCGGTGCCGAGCGCACGTCGGCGGTCGGCGCGTTGCGCGCCTCGCTGCGGGTTTCGCCGACATTGGGCATCGGCAGTCCCAGTGCATAGAGCGTCAGCGCAATCCAGCCTGCGACGATCAACAGCGGCAGCCCGCGCGTCGACGCCTGCGCCAGCAGTGCGGTGAACGCGCCCTGGCGTGCGAAGGCCGGGGGCCGCGCAGCCACGCGCTCCAGCGCGTCCTCGACGCGCCGCCGTTGCAGCTTCAGCGGGCCGACGCGGTCGCGCGCCGCGCGCAGTCCCAGGTACGTGCAGACGACCGCCGCCAGCGCGAATCCCGCGATGCCCACCAGCAGCCAGCGCTTGCCCGGCAGCGGCAACGACCATGCGCCCACCAGCACGACCACGTAGGCCATCAGCAGGAACGCCTGCGACACCAGCGTCCACGACTGGTGCTGGCCCAGCGCGGCGGCCGAGCCCTGTACGGCGGTGTTCAGCCTGTCGAGTTCGCGTTCCAGCGCGAGCCGGTTATCGTCGCGCGCCACCGCAGAATCCGCCGCTGCGCGTACGGCGTCGGCGCTGCCGTCGCTGCTGGAAAGGGGCTGCATGCGTGTCTCCTGCCGGCTGTTGTTTGCACAAGTTTCGGCACCCGGAGCGCCGGCAGCCATCAACCATCCGGCGGAGGCCGACTCGCCGTCAAGGGGTAGTCGAGCCTTCGGGCTTCGCCCTGCGGCGCAGCTTGCTTGGGACGGCCCTGCGCTGCGCTGGCGCGTACCCGCGTCGAGCCGAACGACGGCGAATGTCTGTAGTGTGCGGGGATGCCGTTGTTCGATTCCACCGCGCTGAATCCCGGCGTGCGTCCGCGCGAGGTCGTTGCGTGGGCGGGCTACGATTTCGCGAACTCGGGCTACACGACCGTCGTGCTGACGGCAGTGTTCAACGCGTACTTCACCGGCGTGGTGTTCGCCGACCCCGAGCGCGCGACCTTCGCGTGGACGCTGATCCTCGGCATCTCCAACGCGCTGGTCATGGTGGCGATGCCGGTGGTCGGCGCCTATGCCGATCTGCGCGCACGCAAGCGCCGGTTGCTGGCACTGTCCACGGTCGGCTGCGTGCTCGCGACCGCGGCGCTTGCGGCGGTGGGACCGGGCGACGTCGCACTGGCGGCGATCGCGATCGTGGTGTCGAACTTCTTCTTCATGACGGGCGTAGCGCTGATCGCGGCGTTCCTGCCCGAGCTCGCGCGGCCAGCGGCACTGGGCAAGGTCTCCGGTTGGGGCTGGGGCTTCGGTTATATCGGCGGACTGATCACGCTGGGACTGTGCCTGGCCTACGTGCAATGGGCGCAGGGGCGCGGCGCAGAACCGCAGCAGTTCGTGCCGGTGACGATGCTCATCACCGCGCTGGTATTCGCGGTGGCTGCATCGCCGGCGCTGGTCATCCTGCGCGAGCGAGCGACGCCGCAGCGCGGCGCGCGCGTCGGTCACGTCGTGTCCCAGACGCTGGCGCGACTGCTGCACACACTGAAGAACATCCGCCGCTATCGCGACTTTGGCTGGCTGCTGCTATGTGCGATGTTCTACCAGGCGGGCGTCATGGTGGTCATCGCGCTGGCGGCGATCTACGCGCAGGAGGTCATGAAGTTCAGCTTCGCGCAGACCATGCTGCTGGTGCTGGCCGTCAATGTCACCGCCGCGATCGGTGCCTTCGGGTTCGGTTATGTGCAGGACGCGGTGGGCCACAAGCTGGCGCTCGCGCTGACGCTGCTGCTGTGGCTGGCGATGGTGACCATCGCGGCGCTGGCTACGAGCGCCGCGTGGTTCTGGGTCGCCGCGAACCTGGCCGGCCTGGCGATGGGCTCCAGCCAGTCGGCGGGGCGCGCGATGGCAGGCCTTTTCGCGCCACGCGACCGGCTCGCCGAGTTCTACGGCCTGTGGACCTTTGCGTCACAGTTCGCGGCGATCATCGGGCCGCTGGCCTACGGCACCGTGCATCTGATCGGTGGCGACCACCGGTTGGGCATTGCGGCGACGGGGCTGTTTTTCGTGGCGGGGCTGCTGGTGCTGACGGGTATCGACGTGGCGCGCGGGCGGCGCGCGGCGGAAGCAGGGTGAAGGTGGAACCCAGAGGCTGACCCGTCGAACGAGAAGCCGGGCACTGGTGAGGAGTGGAGTCGGCCGAGAGCTAAACCCAAGGCTTCGCCTAAGTCTGCTGTCGACTCACTGGATGTTCGCGAGCGTAGAAAGCGAACGCCGTGGAGCACCGCGAAAAAGCCGATGTCCAACGCTTATTCCAGCCGACCGCGGTAATCGATCGGTGCGACCGTGAAGCGGACAATTAGACTGCCTGTATGGCGGCCCGTGCAGCCCGTGGTAGCTTGCCAGCTTGAGGGATGGGTCATGCGCCGCCATCGCTGGATCCGGCGAGCAGCACGTTTTTTGCGTAGATGGTTGCCTGGTACGCGATTCGCGTCGGATCCGCGACGCCCTGAGCGCTCAAGTCGGCGATCACCCGCAGCAAAGGAGTACCAGCGACTACCTTCCGGGCGGTGCTGCGAACTAGCTCATTCTCTCGATCGAGCATCTCCCGCAGACGATCGGACTCGGCTCGCTGTCGCGCGTCCTCCTCATTTTTGATCTCTGCTTGGATTTCGGCATATCGTGTAGCCGCCTCATACGCCTTCGCCAGTCGCCTTCTAGCTTGTTCCTGTTTACGTCGGTGCTTCCGTCTCGCTTCCTTTACTGCCACAAGCAAAGAGCCGATGCGGCGCAGTCGCACGCGAAGTCGCTCTGGCGTGTACGTGTAGGCGCGTCCCTGGGATTGCACGGAGCGGAGTTCTCTCTCAAGGCTGGCGACACGCTCCAACGTCACGCGCAGTTGATCTCTTTTTGGCCACTGGCTTCTTGCCAGCTCCGCGATGTGCCTATTGAACGTCGCCCTCGACTTCAGCATCGCGGTGGTGCTTGGCGATAGCGAATCGTCCGTGCAATCGGCGAAGGAGTTCACATACGCGGCCTGATCGAAATCGAGTTGCTTCTGGTTGGCTCTCTCTTTCTCGAGACGCAGGCGGAGCAAACGAAGAGATTTGTCGGCGGCTTCCGCACTAGAAATGACTTCCTTGAGGACTAGACGCGTGACTCTCTGTAGGGCGCGAAGGTGAGAGTGAGCTGGAATCTGGCTAGGATCGATTTGCCTCGAATTTTTCTTGAACAATGGACTTCTATCGACCTTCAATGCCTTGTGTAGTCTCTCCATGGCGGTAACGCGAAGGCGGATGGCCTCTACCGAAGATCGCTCGCAGAGTTGCGTGGCGGCTTGCGCGAGCGTAGAGGTCCCCGCCTCGCCATCAAGCAATCGTCTGATGCGATCTAGCCGAACTAAAGGCATTTATCCCGCCGGTGTCGCGTATTCAGGAAGGTCTTTGCAGCAGCGCTAGTCGAGTCGAAACCCATTTGGAACTCGATTCGAGTTTCGACGGCAGTAGATGCATATGTACACCGTGTAGTCACTAGCAATATTCTCGATCCGGTAAGCGTCGATAGGCTTGTCCGTTGCGCTTGACCGCATCGAGAAAGTCCGCCGAAATTGAAGTCTTCCACCTTCTGCGGTCCTCATCCGCGCAAAGTAGCGCTCAGGATCGGCGCAAGGGATTGGATTGTCTGCTGAAAGGCCGAATTCGCCAGTGCCGGCTGGAAACTCATCGGCATCTAGCAAGTTGGAGTTAAAGGTCGACCACGCCTTCGCAAGCCCAAGCTCCTCGGCAAGACGCTGCTGCGCCGTTGAGCGCCTTCGCTTTCGAAGGTAGGCAATCAACTGCAAGGAAATCTCCAATCAGCCGACTGTAAATTGCGCTCTCGGAAGTTTAGGTGTGCATGAACTCCGTGGCCCCTTCCGTTGACGTTCGCCAAGGCCCTGCTCCAGTTCACGAGAATCGATGCACCGTACCGGCGCGAATGTATTCCGGATCTCGACTTCGAGCCCATCTCAAAGTTTTTGCGCGGCTGCCAGTCATGTCGCTTGCGCTATCGAACGAGAACGACCGCTTTCGGGCGTTCTGAGCGACTCGAGCGCATGTCGGCTTTTGGCCACCATGGCCCAGCGACCAGGCCTACAACGCTGCAATGCCCGCCTTCGCGATCTGCGCGTCCTCGCTGGACTTGACGCCGGACACCCCCACCGCGCCCACCAGTTCGCCGTCGACGATGATGGGTACGCCGCCTTCGAGCATGCCGTCCAGGGGTGCCGACAGGAAGGCCATGCGGCCGCCGTTGATCATGTCTTCGTAGAGCTTCGTCTCGCGCCGCCCCAGCGCGGCGGCGCGCGCCTTGGCCGGTGCGATCAGCGACGACGCAGTGGCCACGCCGTCGAGGCGGTGCAGCAGCAGCAGGTGCCCGCCGTCGTCGCAGATCGCGATGGTGACCGGCCACTGGTTGCGCTGTGCCTCGGCTGCAGCGGCGGTGGCGATGCGGTGCACGTCGTCGAACGTCAGCGCGGGTCGGGTTCTCATCGTCGTCTCCTGTTGTTGTGATTCACTCACCGCGCAGCGCATACAGGCCGCGCGACACCCATTCGCGCAACACGCTGTTCGAAAGATGCAGTGCGGCGATGCCCGGCACCAACTGCCACGGCCGGAACGGCCGTTGGCCCGCGTAGGCGGTGGGGCAGGCGATCACCTGCAGTCCGGCGCGCTCGAGCGCACGCCGCGAGCGCGGCATGTGCATCGCATCGGTGACCAGCGCGACGCGCGCGATGCCGGCGGCCTTCAGGTCGCGCGCCGCGAACCGGGCGTTTTCAGCTGTGGTCTCCGAAGCGACTTCGGCCCAGCGAACCGGCACGTGAAACTCGCGCTCCAGCACGTTCTTCATCAGCGTGCCCTCCGCGTACTCGCCACCGTCGGGCTTGCCGCCGGTCACGTACACGGGCAGTCCGGTCTCGCGTGCCAGCCGCGCGCCGTAGCGCAGCCGCTGCAGCGTGTAGGTCTTGACGGTCTCGCCACCCCACTCGGGTGCGCCGCGGTTGCGGCCGCCGCCGAGGATGACGATGGCCTGCACATCCTTCAGCGCCGCGACCTGCACCGGCGGCGGCTCCAGCGAGCGCGCCAGCGCCATCGCCACGACCGGCAGCGACAGCACCAGCAGCACGAACTGCGACCCGCCTATCAGCACGATGCCCAATGCGCGCCACCGTCGCAGCAGCACCAGCCCCAGCAGCGACAGCGCGATCAGCGACGTCGGGGGTAATACCAGATCGGAAAGCGCGTAGTTGAACGTCACCGGACGGCGAAAGTCGAGGAGGCCGCCGCGAGCTTACGCGAGGGCTACGGGTAGGCCTTCTCGCGTTCCTGCTGCACCAGCCGCAGCAGCTGCTTGTCGCCGAACTCCGTCAGCGGATGGCCGTTGACGAAGTACTCCGGCGTCATCTTCACGCCCAGCGCCTTCGCATCGGCGGTGTCCTGCGCGAGGTTCTGCGCGACCTCGGGCGATGTCATGTCCTTCTTCAGCCGCTCCATGTCCAGCCCCACGCCTTGCAGGTATGGCCACGCGCGCTCCGCGTGCACGCGGTGGTTGACGGTCCAGCGGTCCTGCGATGCGAACAGCGCCTCCAGCGTCGGCCAGTACTTGTCCTGCAGTTTGGCTGCCTCGAGGATGCGCACCACCTCTTCGGAGCCCGGATGCAGCGCGGCATGGCGCACCGACAGCTTCACCTTGCCGGCATTGGCAGCGAGGATGTTCTTCACGAATGGATAGAACGCACGGCAGGTCTCGCATGCAGGGTCGAGGAACTCGACGATGTGCACGCGCGCATCCGGCGCACCTATCGTCGGCGCGTGCAGCCGCCCCAGCAGGATCTGGTTGCGCGCCGCGGCTTCGGCGCCCGCATCGCCGCGCTGATAGACGACGGCACCGAGGGCGAACAGGCCAAGCAGCACCAGCAGGGCAATGACGAACAGCGTGGAGCGTTTCATGATCGGGTCTTGCGGTTGGTGAGAATCAGCAGCGCGCTGATCGCCGCGAAGGCCAGCGTGGCGATCAGCGGCACGGTGATGAAGCCCAGCCATACCCACTGGGTTTCGGAGCAGGGCACGCCCTGCGTGCACGGTCGGATGCTTTCCGGAATCACGCCCCAGGTCAGCAGCAGCTGGTAGAACGCGACCACCGTGCCCACCAGCGCCAGCGGCAGTGCATAGCGCACGACGCGCGCATCGAAGGGAAACAGCGCCAGCGGCAGCATGACCACCAGCGGGAACATGCAGATGCGCTGGTACCAGCACAGCTCGCACGGCGGCAGCTTCATCACCTCGCTCTGGAACAGCGTGCCCAGCGTTGCGGCGGTCGCGATCAGCCAGCTTGCGAACACCAGCGACCAGCCGGCCGCGTGCTCAGCGCGCGCTACTGTCCCCATCACCGGCTGCGATGCCATGGCCACCTAGCTGCGCACCGCTGCGCGGATCTGCTCCAGCGCGCCGGCGTCCTCGATGGTGGGCAGGTCGCCCGGGTCGCGGCCTTCCGCCAGCGCCTGTATAGAGCGGCGCAGCAGCTTGCCGGAACGTGTCTTCGGCAGCATCGGCACGAAGAACACGCGCGCCGGCCGCGCGACCGCGCCCAGCTGGCTGTCCACCGTTTTCATCAGCTCGACTTCGTGCGCGAGCCGCTTTTCCGGCGTGTCGGCGAGGCTCGGGTCCTTCAGGATCACGAAGGCCATCGCGACCTGGCCTTTCAGCGTATCGGCGACGCCCATCACGGCGACCTCGGTGACGTTCGGATGCGACGACAGCGATTCCTCGATCTCGCGCGTGCCCAGCCGGTGGCCGGCGACGTTGATGACGTCGTCGGTACGGCCCAGGATGAAGAAGTAGCCGTCGGCGTCGCGGATGCCCCAGTCGAAGGTCGAATACACCTGCCGGTTCGGCACGCTGGTCCAGTAGGTCTTGACGAAGCGTTCGTCGTCGCCCCACACGGTGGTCATGCAGCCCGGCGGCAGCGGGTACTCGATGGCGACCACGCCCTTCTCGTTGGCCGCGGTGATCTCCGCGCCGGTGGCTTCGTTGAAGAGCTTCACCGAGTACCCGAACGCAGGCACGCCGGGCGAGCCGAACTTCGACGGCAGTGCCTCGACGCCGCGCGAGATCGCGAGGATCGGCCAGCCGGTTTCGGTTTGCCAGTAGTTGTCGACGACGGGCTTGCCGATGCCGTCGGCGATCCAGCGCGCGGTGGGCTCGTCCAGCGGCTCGCCGGCCAGGAACAGCAGCCGCAGCGTCGACAGGTCGTACTTGCGCAGCAGCGCCGGATCCTGCTTCTTCAGCACGCGGATCGCGGTAGGCGCCGAGAACATCGTCGTGACCTTGTACTTCTCGACGAGGCTCCACCACACGGCGCCGTCCGGCCGTATCGGCGTGCCCTCGTACATCAGCGTGGCCATGCCGGCGAGCAGTGGCCCGTAGATGATGTACGAGTGGCCGACCACCCAGCCGATGTCGCTGGTCGTGAAGAAGGTCTCGCCGGGCCGGCCGCAGAAGATGTGCGGCACGCTGGCGGCCAGCGCCACGGCGTAGCCGCCAGTGTCGCGCTGCACGCCCTTGGGCTTGCCGGTCGTGCCGGACGTGTACAGGATGTAAGACGGCTCGCTCGATTCCAGCCACTCGCAGGGCACGTCCGCGTCCATGTACTGCGCGCGCAGCGTCGCGTAGTCGACGTCGCGGCCGGCCACTGCCGGCGCATCGGCGAGCCCTCGGTTCACCATCAGCACCTTCGCTGGCGGAAACTTCGACAGCGCGATCGCTTCGTCCAGCAGGTGCTTGTATGGCACCGCCTTGCCGGCGCGCGAACCCGCGTCGGCGGACACGATGACGGTCGGCTGCGCGTCGTCGATGCGCGTGGCGAGACTCACCGACGCGAAGCCGCCGAACACCACCGAGTGGATCGCGCCGATGCGCGCGCAGGCCAGCATCGCGAAGGCCGCCTCGGGGATCATCGGCATATATATCAATACGCGGTCGCCGCGAACCGTTCCCAGTGAGCGGAGCATGGCCGCCATGCGGTTCACTTCGCGGTGCAGCTCGCCGAACGTGTAGGTGCGCTCGACGCCCGTCTCGGTGGACACGTAAATCAACGCCGGCTGGTCCGCGCGCTGAGCGAGGTGCCGGTCGATCGCGTTGTGGCACAGGTTGGTGGTGCCGCCGACGAACCACTTCGCGAACGGCGGCCGCGAACGGTCCAGGACCTGCTTGAACGGCGCGTGCCAGTCGATGAGGTGGGCCTGTTCGGCCCAGAAGCCTTCCGGGTCCTCAACTGACTGTGCGTGAGACTCCTTGTAGTTCGCGCTCGCCATGCATGCCTCCGTCCGCCGGTGCGGCTTGTAGTTCTTTCTGCTGTCGCACCAGTTTAAGGAGTGGCGCGATCTGCTCAAGCAGACGAGGCAGATGCGGCACGACTTCGGCGGCCCGGCCGGCGCGGATCAGCGCCAGCGCGAGATTGATGTCCATCGAGCCGTCCTCGGGCTTGGCCTCCATGGTGCCGGGTGCGACGCCATCGGAGGTGCCGAGGATGATGCGACGGGAGCGATTCTGCTGCGCCTGCGCGGCGCGCTTTTGCGCCAGGACACGAAGTTCTTCCGCGGAGCGGCGCAACTCCTCGGACAGCGTGGAAAGGCCTATGCAGGTCCAGACTTCAACGCCTGGTCCGGCAGCCTCCACGTTTTCCAGCACCTTGCGCAGCCGTGCGGCGAAGCGCAGCACTCCGGACAAACCCGAGGACGGTGTGGCCACGCAGAACTCGAACTTGTCAGACCGCGTGCCCAGGTCCTCCAGCCGTATCGAGGCGGCCAGCGTGCGGCCCACCAGCTTGATGCGCTGGTCGACCTCGCCCTCCCAGCTCGCCTGCTGCGGCAGCGACAGCTCCACGCGCACGCAGATCAGCGCGACGTCCGACAGGTTGCGGCGTGCGAAGGAGATGAGCTTTTCGACCTGCTTGTCGAAGAACGGCATGTTCAGCAGCTCGGTCTCGCTGTCCACCGTGCGCGACGATTCCAGCGACGCCTGGCTCTCGGCCAGTGCCTCGCGGGTGGCCGACAGCCGCACCAGCACCTCGAGCCGCGCCAGCAGTTCGGCGGCGGCCACGCCTTTCTGGATGAAATCGGTGGCGCCGATGCCGGCTGCCCGGTCGCGTTCCGCGCTTTCGTCCTCGCCGGAGATCACGACCACCGGCAGCTCGCGGATGCGCTGCACCTTCGATGAGCGCACACGCGTCAGCAACTCGAAGCCGTCCACCTTCGGCATCGTCAGGTCGGTGATGACCACGCGTATCGACGAGTCGAGCAGGATCGCCTGCCACGCGGCCTCGCCGTCGGTGACCTCGCGGATGTCGAAGCGGTCGCGGATGTGCTGGACGATCGACGCCCGGACGATGCGGGAATCGTCGGCGATCAGGACGCGCGGCTTGGGCGCGCCGGCAGGGGCTGTCTTCGCGGTTTCGGTAGGCACGCCAACCTCGTGGCGGTGAAGCGGGGCGGCGCCGGAGCGCAGCTAGGGGCGGATTCTGACCGGTTTGCCGGCAGACTGTGCTCGCAATTCAGTGTAGTTGATCGGTCTAAATCGAGGACTGCTTTAGGTTTTGTCGCTCGAATGCGTTATGGTCGCCGCCATGCTGCTTCCCGGTCGCAAGCCATGACAGGCCTGCCGCTGTCGCGGCGATGGGTCTGTGCGGCGCTGCTGCTGGCGCTGGGCACCGCCCAGCCGGCCGCGCACGCGCAAGCCATCGGCAGCGCGGCTGATACGACGGCGGCTAGCGGCGCAGATGTCGTCGTCAGCGCGCTGGCGCTGCTGGGCTCCCCGTACCGTTACGGCGGTCGCACGCCGGCCGGATTCGACTGCAGCGGCTTTGTCGGCTACGTCTACGGCGAAACCCTCGGCGTGTCGTTGCCGCGCCGCAGCGAAGACATCATGCGGGTCGGCACCGAACTAGCCCGCGATGCGCTGGCACCAGGCGACCTGATGTTCTTCAACACGCTGGGCCGTCGCTACTCGCATGTCGGCATCTACATAGGCGACGGCCGCTTCGTGCATGCGCCGGCACGCGGCGGGCGGGTGCGGGTGGAGCGGCTGGCCGACCCGTACTGGAGCGCCCGCTACAACGGCGCGCGGCGGCCCGATGCGACGGCCGTGCGCACGCAGGTCGTGGTCATCATCGAACCCCCACCCGGCGATCACACCACCCCCTGAGCGGGGTTTTCCCCGACGCGCCGCAACGCCGGCGACCACCCGTCGGACGACTGCCGACAGATTGACGAAGATCAACCTGCCGCGAATGAGAACCATTTGCATTTGCTGTTGATTTTCAGTAATGTGGTGTCAGTGCTCCGAGTGGGGCGCACCCGGTCAACAAGCTCCTTCTGAAGAACAACTGAACAACCGATGAGAACTTCGCGCACTCTGTGGAACGCCGAACGCTGGCTGCGGCGCGGCCTGCAACTGACCGTCATCGTCGGCCTGGCCGCGGCGGTGTTCATGCCGCCGGAGTCTCATGCGCAGGACAAGGTGCTGAACCTGTACTCGGCACGTCACTACCAGACCGACGACGCGCTGTATGCGAACTTCACGAAGCAGACCGGCATCAAGATCAATCGCATCGAACTGGGCGACGAGCCGCTGCTGCAGCGGTTGAAGACCGAGGGCGCGAACAGCCCGGCGGACGTGGTGCTGCTGGTGGACGCGGCGCGGCTGTGGCGCGCACAGATCGAAGGCGCGTTCCAGCCGATTCAATCCAAGGTGCTGGAGCAGCGCATTCCGGCGAACCTGCGGGCCAACGACGGTTCGTGGTTCGGTTTCTCGACGCGCGCCCGTGCGATCGTTTACGACAAGTCGCGGCTGAAGGCCTCGGATGTCGACACCTACGAGAAGTTGGCCGATCCCAAGCTCAAGGGCATGGTGTGCACGCGCTCCGGTTCGCATCCGTACATGCTGTCGCTGATCGGCGCGCTGATCGAGCATCACGGCGCGGCCAAGGCCGAGGAATGGGCGCGTGCCGTGGTCGCCAACATGGCCCGTCCGCCGCGCGGCGGTGACACCGACCAGATCCGCGGCGTGGCCAGCGGCGAATGCGGTGTCGCGGTGACCAATTCGTACTACTGGGTGCGCATCGTCCGCTCCACGGACGCGAAGGATCGCGACGTGGTGAACAAGGCCGGCTTCGTGTGGCCGAACCAGGCGACCACCGGCACGCACGTGAATATCTCCGGCGGCGGCGTCGCGAAGCACTCGCCCAACAAGGCCAACGCGGTCGCCTTCCTCGAATACCTGTCGAGCCCGCAGGCGCAGACCTACTTTGCCGACGGCAACAACGAGTGGCCGGTGGTGAAGGGTGCAGTGACGACCAACGAAGCGCTGATGGGCCTGGGCGTGCCGAAGTTCGAGAACGTGTCGGTATCGACCATCGGCAAGAACCAGATCGTCGCCCAGCGCATCCTCGATCGCGTGGGCTATCGCTAACCCTGATATCGACACCGATGTACATCTGCGTCTGCAACGCCGTCACCGACCGCCAGATCCGTGCGGTGGTGGCGGCCGGCGCCTCGTCGCTGGACGAGGTGTCGATGGAGCTGGGTGTGGCCACCTGCTGCGGTTGCTGCCGTGAGGCGGCCCAGCAGGTGATCCACGACGTCGCCTGCGGCGGAAACTGCGCCACCTGCGTGCGGCGAGAGGTAACCGTCTCCTGAGTTTTCCCGCTACGCTTAGCCGTTTGTGGCAAGCGCGGGAGGCTCTCATGAAAGGCGACAAGGCGATCATCGCTCTGCTCAACGCACAGTTGAAGGCAGAGCTCACGGCGATCAACCAGTATTTCCTGCACGCCCGCATGCTTCGGCACTGGGGGCTGGGTCGACTCGGCAAGCACGAGTACGAAGAGTCGATCGAGGAAATGAAGCACGCCGACCAACTGATCAAACGCATTCTGCTGCTCGACGGCCTGCCGAACCTGCAGGACCTGGGCAAGCTGCTGATCGGACAGACGGTGCCCGAACTGCTGCAGGGCGACCTGACGCTGGAGCGCGCGTCGCAGAAGTCGCTGAAGACCGGCATCGTGCAGTGCGAGCAGGCACACGACTTCGTGTCACGCGAGATCCTGGTCGACATCCTCGACGACACCGAGGAGCACATCGACCACATCGAGACGCAGCTCGAGCTGATCGAGAAGGTCGGACTGCAGAACTACCTGCAGTCGCAGATGGACGAGCAGGGAAGCTAGCGCCCGCGTCGCGCGTCGATTGACGCGCGACGACTCGCATTTCATTGCACGGAACAGACGGTGCGCAGAAATGTGCGGTCAGGACTTGCTTTCGAAATGAGAATGAGTATCATTTGCGCTCATGAACTCTCAATCGCCCAAGTCATCTCCGCTAGGCCTCAATAGCGCTTCCGTCGTATCGCGGCCTGACGCCGTCGAGGTGACCAGCGAAAAGCTGCTGCGGGGACGGCGGGAGGTACTGATCCGTCACGGTGCTGACCAGTACCGGTTGCGATTGACCCGAATGAACAAACTGATCCTGACCAAGTAGCCAGCCACAGCGCCCCCTCCCGCGCTGCTTGGGCCCGTGCCGCGTGACGGCCAACCCGAACAGCTCGCCAAAGCGTCCGGATTCAGTGCAGTGTGTTCCGACCCCGAAAGGGGTCGGACTTTTTTAGGACCCGCCTCGGCGGGTCGCAAAGTGCAGCCAGCCGTATGCGCCAGCCACCTTGTCGCGTCGAGCCAGCCAGCCGTTTTGATATGCGCGTCTCGCGAATGACGCGCCCGCTGCTGGAGGTTGACTTTGCTCTGCTATCACAACCACAAGAACCGTCCGTCCGTCGTCGCAACGTTCACGCTGGCCTCGGTGGCAGCGCTGGCAGCCGTAGCGCTGCCTTCCGGGGCTGACGCCCAGACGCCTGCTGCACCGGCGGGCACGCCGCTGCCCGAGATCGCGGTATCCGCGAGCCGTGTCGAGGAGGACGTGCGCGACGTGCCGGCGACGATCTCCACCATCGATTCCCGCGACATCGACCGCAACCTGGTGCGCAGCATGCAGGACTTGATCCGCTACGAGCCCGGCGTGTCGGTGTCCAGCGACCCGAACCGTTTCGGCGCGTCCAGCTTCAACATCCGCGGTCTGGACGGCAACCGCGTCGTCATGCAGGTCGACGGCATCCGCGCGCCCAGCCTGTTCCAGTTCGGCATCGGACCGTTCAACACGTCGACGCGCAACTTCGTCGACATGGATTCGCTGAAGCGTGTGGAGATCCTGCGCGGACCGGCGTCCACGCTGTACGGTTCGGACGCACTGGGCGGCGTAGTGTCGTACATCACGAAGGATCCGCTGGACTATCTGGAGCTCGCGCGCTCGCCGTTCTACGGCGCACTGAAGAGCGGCTATTCCAGCGCCGACGACGGCTGGGCCAACACCGCGACGCTCGCCGCCGGCACGGATCGCGTGCAGGGCATGCTGCTGTACACGTACTTCACCGGCAGCGAGCTGGACAACATGGGCGAGGTCGGCGGGACCGGCCCCACACGCACCGAACCCAACCCGCAGGACATCCGCCAGAGCAATCTGCTGGGCAAGATCACGTGGGCCATCGACTCGCGCAATTCGCTGCGCGCGGTCTACGAGCGCTTCACGCGCGACGCCGAGGTCGACGTGCTGAGCCTGAACGCCTCGACGCCGCGCACCAGCTCGATCACCGGCGACGACGACAGCGAACGCGAGCGCTACAGCCTCGACTATGCGTACCGCAATTCCGCCGGCGGCTGGGTCGCGGGGGTGACGGCGAACATCTATCAGCAGGTATCGCACACGCGCTCGCTGTCCAGCGAGACGCGCCGGCTGACCAGCGCCACCTGCTCCGGCACGGCGGTGGGCGTCAGCACGTGCCTCATCCCGCGCGAATTCGACTTCCAGCAGCGGTTGACCGGCGGGTCCGCGCAGCTCGAAAGCCTGGTCGAACTGGGCGGCGTGCCCAATCGCATCGTTTGGGGCGCCGAATACTCCGAAACGACCTCGTCGGGTCTGCGCAACGCGCTGATCATCAACCAGACGCTGGGCACCGTCACCAACATGCTGGCCGGCGATGCGTTCCCGGCGCGCGACTTCCCGAACACCGACACGCGCGAAATCGGCATCTACGTACAGGACCAGATCTCGCTGCTGAACGACCGGCTGATCATCACGCCGGCGCTGCGCTACGACGACTACGACATGTCGGTGAAGCCCGACGCGATCTACCTCGCGAACACCCCGCCCGGCGTGCGCGCGCAGGACTTCAGTGACAGCGCGGTGTCGCCGAAGCTCGCGGCGATGTATCGCATCGACGAGAACCTGAACGTCTACGGCCAGTACGCGTTCGGCTTCCGCGCGCCGCCTTTCGACACGGTGAACGCGGCGTTCCGCAACCCGGTGCAGTCCTACGTGCTGGTGCCCAATCCGAATCTCGAGTCGGAGACCAGCCAGGGTATGGAGCTGGGCCTGAAGGGCGCGTACGGCCGTTCGAGCTTCGCGGTGGCCGCGTTCTACAACCGCTACAAGGACTTCATCGAGGAAACCGTGATGCTGAACTGCCCGGGAGATCCTGCCTGCGTGCCGAACTTCTTCATCACGTTCCAGCCGCGCAACGTGTCGCGCGTGCGCATCTACGGCGCGGAAGCCAAGGGCGAGTGGGCGTTCCTGGACAACTGGTCGGTGGCCGGCAGTGTCGCCTACGCCAACGGCGAGGACACCGACACCAACGAGCCGCTGAACAGCATCAACCCGCTGACGGGGGTGATCGGTCTGCACTACACCGCCAGCGGCGGCGAGTACGGTGCGGCGCTGAACGTCACCGCGGTCAGCCGCAAGCGCGGCAGCGACATATCCGAGCCTGCGAACACCACGCTGTTCGCGCCGGGTGGATTCGCGACCGTGGATATCACTGCCTTCTGGAACATCAATCGCCACGCGAGGATCGCCGCAGGCGTTTTCAACCTGCTGGACAAGAAGTACTGGCTGTGGGGCAACGTCTACGGCACCGGGCTGGCCGCCAGCTCGCCGTCGGTGGACCGCTACACGCAGCCCGGCCTGAACGCCGCAGTGAACCTGCAACTGATCTACTGAGCAACCGAGGGAGAATCACATGCTCGCCGAACTGTCCGCTTCGCCCGCGCCCGACCAGCTGTACGAGCGCTTCGTTGCCACGCGCCGCGAGCGCAAGCTGCGCCATCGCGACGCGGCGCGCGAACTGGGCGTCAGTGAAGGCGCGGCGATCGCGTCGGCCGTCGGGCGACGCGACGGGCTCGCAGCCATGCGCCTGAAGGGGCCGTGGCCGGCGCTGTTCGAACAGGTGCCGCAGCTCGGCACGGTGCTGGCGCTGACGCGCAACGACAGCTGCGTGCACGAGAAGACCGGCCGCTACGAGGACATGTCGCACGAAGGCCTGGTGGGCCTGGCGCTGGGCAAGGCCATCGACCTGCGCATTTTCTACATGCGCTGGGCGCACGCCTTCGCGGTGACGGAACCGACGCCGCAGGGTGTGCAGCGCAGCCTGCAGATCTACGACGCGCACGGCGACGCCGTGCACAAGATCTTCCTGCGCGAGGACTCGGATCTGGTCGCGTGGCTGGCCTTTGTCGAGCGCAATGCGCACGACGATCAGACGCCCGGCGGACGCTTCGAGTCGGAACGCAATTCTGCCGCAGTGATTCCGGACGAGGACATCGACGTCAACGCGTTCCAGCAGGCGTGGGCCGCGATGACCGACACGCACGAGTTCTTCCCGTTGCTGCGCAAGTTCAAGCTGGGACGCACGCAGGCGCTGCGCCTGGCGCCCGGCGACTTCGCGTATCGCGTGCCGGTGAGCAGCGCGCGTCAGGTGCTGCAGGAAGCGGCGCACGAAGAACTGTCGATCATGTGCTTCGTCGGCAACCCCGGGATGATCCAGATCCACACGGGGCCGGTGAAGCGCGTGGAGATCATGGGTGACTGGCTGAACGTGCTGGACCCCGGTTTCAATCTGCACCTGCGCGAGGATCACATCGCGGCCGCGTGGGTCGTGAAGAAGCCCACCAGCGACGGCGCGGTCACGTCGCTGGAGTTGTTCGACCCGAACGGCGAAACCATCGCGATGTTCTTCGGCGAACGCAAGCCCGGCATTCCCGAACTGCAGCACTGGCGCGACGTGGCCGCGAGGCTGCCGCGCCTGGACGCGTGACGGAATGGTTGCTGAAGCAACACTGGTCGGCTCGCGCCGTGCACGCCGCAGGACGGTGCTGGGCTGCTGCGCAGCGCTGGCGTTGGTCCTGCTGCCGCGGCCGGGCGGCAGCCGCGCGGCCGCGGCGCAGCGCATCGTGTCGGTGGGCGGCGCGCTGACCGAGATCGTCTACCGGCTGGGTGCGCAGGGGGCGCTGGTCGCCACCGACACCACCAGCATGTGGCCCGAGCCGGCGCGCGCGCTGCCCAAGGTCGGCTACATGCGCACGCTGTCGGCCGAAGGCGTGATGTCGATGCAGCCGACGCTGCTGCTGGCGCCCGCGGAGGCGGGGCCTGCGACGGTGCTGCAACAGCTGCAGGCGGCCGGCGTGCGCATCGTGCGCGCCAGCAATGAGCACAGCTTCGACGCGCTGCTCGCCAATGTCACGCTGGTGGCCGAAGCCATCGACCGCCGCACCGAAGGCGCGGCGCTGAGTGCCGAACTGAAGCGCGAGTGGTCGGCGACGCGCGCCCAGCTCGCGGGCAAGCCTGCACCGAAAGTGCTGTTCATCCTGTCGCACGCCGCCAACAACGTACAGGTGGCCGGCGGCGGCACTGCGGCCGACGCAATGATCCGGCTGGCCGGCGGCACCAACGCGATGACGGGTTTCACCGGCTACAAGCCGCTGTCGGCCGAGGCCGCGATAGGCGCGGCGCCCGACGTGATCCTGGTGACGCGTGAAGGGCTGGAAGCCGTCGGCGGCGTCGACACGCTGCTCGCGCGCCCGGGGCTGGCGCTGACGCCTGCCGGCAAGAACCGGCGCGTGGTCGCGCTGGACGCGCTGTACCTGCTGGGCTTCGGCCCGCGGTTGCCGCAGGCGGTCGCGGAACTGGCGCGCGGCATCGGCACGTTGGCATGAGCGCAGCGAAGGGCCACCTCGAGCAAGCTCGCGCCGCAGCGCGAAGCGCGGAGGCATGATCATGATGCTGAGCAATCGGGCGCCGGACACGGAGATCGATCCGGTCGTGACGCCTGCTCACGCACCGGAGCCGGTGCGCAGCATCGCCGAACACAAGAAGCGACGTGCGGGTCGCGAGCCGGGTCTGGTGCGCATGCCGCCGCGTGGCGTGCTGATCGGGCTGGCGCTGCTGCTGCTGGCCGCGACGCTGCTGGCGCTGGGTCACGGCGCGTATCGCATCGCGCCTGCCGACACGCTGGCCATCCTGCTTTCCAAGCTCGGCGTGACCACGGCCGTCGATCCGCAGCAGGAGGCCATCCTCACGTCCATACGCGCACCGCGCGTGGTGCTGGCACTGCTGACCGGCGCCGGCCTCGGCGTGGCCGGCGCGCTGATGCAGGGGCTGTTCCGCAATCCGCTGGCCGATCCCACGCTGATCGGCGTGTCCACCGGCGCGGCGCTGGCCGCGGCCGGCGTCATCGTGCTGGGCGCGACGTGGCTGCCGGGCCTTTCGCGCGTGCTGGGTACATGGACGCTGCCGCTGGCAGCCTTCGGCGGCGCGCTGGTGTTCACGTCGCTGGTGTATCGCATCGGCGCAGGGCGCGGCGTGCTGTCGCTGCCGGTGGTGCTGCTCGCCGGCATCGCGCTGAATGCACTGGCGATGGCCGGCGTCGGTTTCCTGTCGTATCTGGCCACCGACGAACAGTTGCGCAACCTGACGTTCTGGACCTTCGGTTCGCTGGCCAGCGGCACGTGGCCAGTGCTGTCGGCGGTGGCACCGCTGGCGCTACTGGCTATCGTGCTGGGGCTGACGCTGGCGCGACCTCTGAACGCGCTGGCGCTGGGCGAGACGCAGGCCGGCCACCTGGGCGTGGACGTGCTGCGTACCAAGCGCGCAGCGATCGTGCTGACCGCACTGGCCGTCGGGTCGCTGGTCGCGGTGACCGGCGTCATCGGTTTCATCGGGCTGGTGGCGCCGCATGCGATACGGCTGGCCTGCGGCCCCGATCACCGCATCGTGATTCCGGGCGCGGCGCTGCTGGGCGCGCTGCTGGTGGTGCTGGCCGACATCGCCGCGCGCACGTGGGTTGCACCGGCGGAGTTGCCGATCGGCATCCTGACAGCGGCGCTGGGCGCGCCGTTCTTCCTGGCGCTGCTGCTGCGCCGGCGCACGCAGGGAGCGCTGTGATGCTGAAGGTGGATGGCGTCACCGTGCAACTGGGCAGCCGCGCGCTGCTGGACGACGTCAGCGTCGAACTCGCGCCGGGCGAAACGCTGACGGTGCTGGGCGAAAACGGCGCCGGCAAGTCCACGCTGCTCAGATTGATGGCTGGCGACGGCGTGCCGCACGGCGCGCGCCTGTCGGGCGACGTGTGGCTCAATGGCCGACCCATACGCCAGTGGAGCCTCGCCGAACGCGCGCACATGCGCGCGGTGCTGCCGCAGCGGCCCGAGCTCGCGTTCTCGTTCTCCGCGCGCGAAGTCGCGGCCTTCGGCCGCTATCCGTCGCGCGGCGGCTGGCTGGCCGCCGACGACTACACGATCGCCGACGCGGCGCTGCGCCTCACGGATGCCGCGCACCTCGCGCATCGCGACGTGACCACGCTGTCCGGCGGCGAGCAGGCGCGCGTGCACCTGGCCGCGGTGTTCGCGCAGCTGTGGGAGCAGTCCGCGCCGTGGCCGCGCTATCTGCTGCTGGACGAACCCACCGCGGCGCTGGATCTCGCGCACCAGCACCACCTGCTGGCCACCGCGCGCGAGTTTGCGCAGCAGCGCGGCATCGGGATCGTCGCGATCCTGCACGACCTGAACCTCGCCGCGATGTATGCGGACCGCGTGCTGATCCTGCTGCACGGCGCGGCGCTGGTGCAGGGCGCGCCCGCGGAAGTGCTGCAGCCCGCCACCATCACCGACGGGTTCGGTGTCGCCGCGCGCGTGCTCGCGCATCCGCTGGCATCCAGCGCGCTGATCGCCACGGCGGCGCGGCGCGCACACAGTCCGGTGCTGCGCGTGCTGTCGGAAGGAGGCGGCCGATGAGTTCGCACGGCGCCGGCGACGGCTGCCCGCTGCATCGCCTGGCCACCGGGCGCATCGGCCAGGTCGCGCTGTGCCGCGAGTGCGCGGCGCTGCACCTGAGCGTGCAGTGCCTGACGCTGCGCATGGATCCGGCCGCCTTCATGGAACTCGTGGACCTGCTGGTGCAGGCGCGCAGCCGGTTGCTGGCCGCGAGCGGTGCGGCCGCACCCGATGCCGACGCCGAAACCGAGGCGGTCCAGGGAGCGCTGCATTGAACACGTCCGCACTGAGTCGGCGCGACCTGCGCGAGGGTGAGGCCGCGGACCGCGGCACGGGCCTCGTCATCGTCGTGCTGCTGCACGCGGCCGTCATCGCTGCGCTGCTGCAGATCGGCGCGGTGCGCGACGCGCTGCGCGAGACGGCGCCGCTGTTCGTGAGCTTCGTCGCGCCCGAGAAGCCGGAAGCCGAACCGGTGCCACCGGCGCCACCGCCCCCACAGACGAAGCCGCGACCCCCGACCCCGTCGCGGCTGATCACCAGCGAACGCCCGGTGACCGCGCCCACCGACTTCGTCGCGCCGCCGGCGCCGGTCGAAGACGTGCCGGTGGCACCGGCCGCCGTCGAAGCTCCGGCCGCGTCGGTCGCCGCCGCGCCGTCGGCCGGCGCAACGCCCAGGGTCATCACTGCCGTTCAGTACGTGCGGCCGCCGCACGTCGAGTATCCGATGGCGTCGCGCCGCCTCGGCGAGCAGGGCCGCGTCATCGTGCGCGTGCTGATCGATCGCAATGGCCAGGCCGATCGCGTGGAACTGCACCAGCCGTCGCGCTACCCGCGCCTGAACGAAGCGGCGCTGAAGGCTGCGCGCGAAGCGCTGTATCGGCCGTACAGCGAAAACGGCGAGCCGCAGGTCGTATGGGCCTTGGTGCCGATGCTGTTCGAGCTGAGCAACTAGGCAACACCCAACCTTTCACGCAATCGCACTCATCCAGCAATACGGAGCAGGCAGCAATGGCAACAGAAACCCTGGGCGTCGCCCACTTCATCGCGCAATCCGACGCCGTCGGCAAGTTCCTGCTGGTGGTGCTGCTGGTGATGTCGGCGGCGTCGTGGTACCTGATCGTCACCAAGGCGATCGCGCAGATCAAGCGGCGCCGGCGCAGCGAGAAGTTCCTGAACCTGTTCTGGAACGCCAGCTCGCTGGAGGCGGTGCGCAACGA
>Ga0307505_10000539_pt1 | contig 40971 bp, 30 predicted proteins | sample 23_S_MG_FD_202183 | JGI IMG/M metagenome (GOLD analysis project Ga0307505, IMG submission 202183) | Soil microbial communities from Populus trichocarpa stands in riparian zone in the Pacific Northwest, United States - 23_S | ecosystem: Environmental > Terrestrial > Soil > Riparian zone > Trees...
ACTACCTGCGGTTCGTCGACGCCGCGGTCGCCGTGTGAGCGGCCGGTCCCGCACGGTGCCAGACTGAGCGGGATGAGCCGTCGCCGCGAGTCCCACCCCGTTCCCGTCCTTCGAACGGTCGCCCGCATCGCGCTCGCGGCCCTGCTGCTGGTCGCCGGGACGTCGCACCTGACGTGGGGACGGCGCGGCTACCGCATCGTCGTGCCCGACTGGGCGACGAGGCTGCTGCGCACCGACAAGGACGTGATCGTCGTCGCGTCGGGGGCGGTCGAGCTCATGCTCGGCGGCGCGCTCGTCGTGCTGCCTCGGGAGCGCACGCGTGTGGGATGGATCGTCGCCGCGTTCTTCGTCGCGGTGTTCCCGGGCAACGTGCACCAGTGGCGCACCGGCCGTGCGGCGCCGATGCTGCGCACCGATCGGGCTCGCTTCATCCGGCTGCTGCTGCAGCCCGTGCTCGTCGTGTGGGCGCTGTGGAGCACCCGCCCCGACGGTCCGCCAGCGCGCGGGGCTCGTCGCCGCTGAGCGGGACCGCCACCCCGGGTTCGGCACGCGAGACGGCATCCGTGCACCGAGACTGCTGCTGGTAGCTGCTGTTTCGGTGCACCGTTGCAGTCTCGCGGGTGGGGGTAGGGGTGGGGGTGGGGATGCGGCGCGTGCTGACGCTCCTGCCACGCCGGGGAGGCCTCGAGGGTGCAGGTGAGCCGCAATGGCGCGAGACGGCATCCGTGCACCGAGACTGCTGCTGGTAGCTGCTGTTTCGGTGCACCGTTGCAGTCTCGCGGGTGGGGGCGGGGTAGGCGTGCGTGCTGCCGCACGTGCGCTGCGGGGCCACGGACTGTCGGGGCTCGGTGCGAGAATGCGGGGATGCTCCTCTCCACGCTCGTCGAGGCGACGGATGCCGTCACGGCGACGTCGTCGCGACTGGCCAAGGTCGCCGCGCTCGCCGCGGTTCTGCGCGAGCTCGCGCCCGCCGAGATGGCGCCCGCGGTCGGGTTCCTCCTCGCGAGCCCCCGGCAGGGCCGGATCGGGGTCGGCTGGCGAAGCCTCGCGACACTCGAGACGGTCCACTCGGACCGCGCCGCGCTGACGGTGCTCGACATCGATGCGGCCCTCGACCGGCTCGCGGCCGCCGGGGGCGCCGGCTCGGTCGCCGCGCGCAGCGCCGAGCTCGAAGCACTGGCCGAGCGCGCGACCGCGGGGGAGTGGGACTTCCTCAGCCGCGTGATCCTCGGCGAGCTGCGCACCGGCGCGCTCGAAGGCGTGCTGCTGGACGCCGTGGCGAAGGCCTCGGACCGCCCGCTTGCGACCGTGCGGCGTGCGGCGATGCTCTCCGGCGATCTCGGCGAGACGGCTCGCATCGCGCTCACCGGCACCGCCGACGACCTCGCCGCGATCGGGCTCGAGGTGGGCAGACCCGTCCAGCCGATGCTCGCGAGCACGGCGGCATCGACCGGCGAAGCGCTCGGCGTGCTCGGCGGTGCGGCATCCGTCGAATTCAAGCTGGACGGCGCGCGCATCCAGGTGCATCGCGACGGCGACGACGTGCGGGTCTACACGCGCAGCCTCGCCGATATCACCCATCGCGTGCCCGAGATCGTCGACGCCGTGCGCGCGCTGCCGGCCGAACGGCTGATCCTGGACGGCGAGACGCTGTCGCTCGACGAGGACGGCGGGCCGCGACCCTTCCAGGACACCATGGCCCGCTTCGGGTCGGAGGTCGGGCGCGAGATCGCGCTGCGTCCGTGGTTCTTCGACCTGCTGCACCTCGACGGTCGCGATCTCATCGACGAGCCGCTGGCGGTGCGGCTCGAGCTTCTCGACCGCGTCGCCGGCGACGCACGGATCCCCGCGATCGTCACTGCCGCCACCGAGGCGGCGGAGGAGTTCTCCCGTGCGGCGCTCGCGGCGGGTCACGAAGGCGTCATGCTCAAGGGGATCGACTCGCTGTACACCGCCGGGCGGCGGGGGAAGAGCTGGATCAAGGTCAAGCCGGTGCTCACGTTCGACCTGGTCGTGCTCGGCGTCGAGTGGGGATCGGGGCGCCGCACCGGCATGCTGTCGAACCTGCACCTGGGCGCGCGCGACCCCGACGGGGAGTACGGCGACCCGGGCGGGTTCGTGATGGTGGGCAAGACGTTCAAGGGGCTGACCGACGAGCTGCTGCGGTGGCAGACGGCGCACTTCCCGACGATCGAGACCGAGCGCTCCGCGCACGCGCTCCGGCTGCGTCCCGAGACCGTCGTCGAGATCGCGATCGACGGCGTGCAGCGGTCGTCCCGCTACCCCGGCGGGGTCGCACTGCGCTTCGCGCGGGTGAAGGCGTACCGGCCCGACAAGCGGGCGGCCGAGGCGGACAGCGTCGGGTCGCTGCGCGCCCTGCTGCGCGGCTGATCGCCGGGCTGTCGCCGAGGCGTGCCACGATGGCGGGATGACCGACGCGCGCCTTCCCTTCACTCCGATCGAGTATGCGAGTTTCGGCACGCCCGCGGCGACGCGCACGGTCGTGGTGCTCCGTCAGGGCGCGACGGCGACCGAAGACCCCGACCCCGAGGTCACCACGGCGCGTGACGTGCGCGTGATCGCGGCCCGGCTCAGCGACGGCGAGATCGACGACCCCGGCGCGTTCGGCGGCGCGACAGCGGCCGAGACGACCGCGGCGGCCCTCGTCGAACTGCTCGCCGGCCAGGTCGGCGGCGATGCGATCGGCGTCGTCGGGGTCGGCGCGACCGGTGCGATGGCGACGGCGGTCGCCGCGGCATCCGGGATCGACGTCGACAGGCTCGCACTCGTCGCCGTGCCGGCACCGGAGACTCCGCTGGAGCGCGACCTCGCCGCCGAGATCGCGGGCGCGGTGACGGCGAAGGTGCTCCTTATGAACGGTCAGAAGGACCCGGATGCCGCCGCGGCGGCCGCCGCCTGGCACAAGGCCGCCTTCGCCACGGCTCGGATCGAGATGGTGCCCTCGCCCGGCGAGGGCGACCGGAGGCTCGACCTGGCGGCGGTCTGGGCGCGGGTCCTCTCCCACACGGCGCCGGGGACCGCGCGCGGCGGGGCACGGAGGTCCTGAGCCGTGCGCGTCGTCGTGCTCACCGGCGCGGGCATCTCGGCCGAGAGCGGGGTGCCCACCTTCCGCGACGCGGGCGGGCTGTGGGAGGGGCATCGGGTCGAGGATGTCGCGACGCCCGAGGCGTTCGAGCGGGACCCCGAGACCGTGCAGCGCTTCTACGACGCGCGCCGCCGGGCGATCGCGGGCGTCGTGCCGAACGCCGCCCACCTCGCGCTCGCGCGCCTGGAGCGGGCGCTCGGGGACGATCTGCTGGTGGTCACGCAGAACGTCGACGACCTGCACGAGCGCGCGGGAACCCGCCGGCTCGTCCACATGCACGGCGAGCTGCGCCGCGCCCTCTGCGCGGCCTGCGGCGCCCGGCCGGCGTGGGACGGCGAGCTGTTGCACCGCCCGCCGTGCCCGGCCTGCGGGAAGCGCATGCTGCGACCCGACGTGGTCTGGTTCGGAGAGCTCCCGTACGAGCTCGATCGTATCGAGCAGGCCGTGGTCGCGTGCGACGTGTTCGCCTCGATCGGGACGTCGGGGGCCGTCTATCCGGCGGCCGGCTACGTCGCGCTCGCGGCCGCGTTCGGCGCCCGTACGGTCGAGCTCACCCTCGAGCCCAGCGACGCACTCATCCCGTTCGACGACGCGCGCGCGGGGCTCGCGAGCGTGCTCGTGCCGGGGTGGGTGGACGAGATCGTCGGCGCCCGCACATGACGAAGCGCCGGGTGCAGTTCGCACCCGGCGCTTCGACGTTCCTGCGGTCAGGACGCTAGGTTCTCATCCCGCCGCCGGACCGCAGTCGCGAGAGCGCGTCGACGGTCGCGGCGAGGATCAGCACGCCTCCGGTGACCAGCAGGTTGATGCCTGCGGGCAGGTTGAGCAGGCCGAGGCCGTTGGTGATGACCGCGATGACCAGTGCGCCGATCGCGGCGTGGATGAGCCTGCCCTTGCCGCCGAAGAGGCTCACGCCGCCGACCACCGCCGCCGCGACGCCGCTCAGCACGATGTCACGACCGACCGTCGCGTCGACGGAGCCGACGCGCGAGATGCTCAGCAGCGCGGAGAACACCGCGAGGCTGGAACAGATCACGAACGCCCACCACTTGATCCAGCGCACCTTGACGCCCGAGCGGCGCGCAGCCTCGGCGTTGCCGCCGATCGCGTAGATGTAGCGGCCGAACTTCGTGCGGTCCAGCACGAAGGTGCCGATCCACAGGATCGTCAGCACGACCGGGACGATGATCGGCACGCCCGCGACCTCGACGACCGACTGGCCGCGGTTCTGGTTCAGGACGTAGACCACGGTGCCGCCGAGCACCGCGATGACTCCGAGCTTGATCCACACCAGCGAGAGGGCGCGATTGGGCACGCCCGCTCGTGAGCGGCGGGCGCGGTCCCAGAACGAGGTGCCGGCGGACACCGCCAGCATCACGCCCAGCATCACCCAGCCGCCCCAGACCGGCAGGTTGCCGTTCTGCAGCGAGATCAGCTCGGGCACCTGCAGGCGGTACAGCCCACCGGGTCCGATGATCACGAGCGCGAGGCCCTGGAAGCCGAGGAACAAACCCAACGTGACCACGAACGATGGGATGCCAATTCTCGCCACGAAGAAGCCTATGAGCGCGCCGGTGAGGAATCCGAAGCCGAAGCCGACCAGGAGCGCCAGTGGCCACGCGATGCCGTACACCGAGTTCAGCACGACGAACAGCGCCATGCCGACGCCGCCGGTGACGCCCGCCGACAGGTCGATCTCGCCGAGGAGCAGCACGAACACGAGCGCCATGCCCAGCACGACGAGGGTCGCCGCCTGGTTCAGCAGGTTCGCGAAGTTGCGCTCGGTCAGGAAGAACGGGCTCAGCACGGAGAACAGGATTCCGAGCACCACGAGACCGCCGACGGCGGGAAGTGCGCCCATGTCGCCGCCGCGCACGCGCTGCAGCCAGGCCTGGACCTGGTCGAGGAGGCCGCCTTCGACGCCGCTTCCGATGAGGTCGCTGGTCAGGGGATCGGGCGCGGCTTCTGTTCGCGGTGCGTTGCTGCTCATTCCGCTCCTCCCTCGGTGCGCACGGTGGCGGTATCGACGATCTCGACGCTGCCGAGGGTCTTGGTGCCGGTGATGTAGCCGACGACGTCGTCGCGGGTCGTCTCGCTCGTCGGGATCTGCGCGACCATCTGGCCGAGGTAGAGCACCGCGATGTCGTCGGCGACGGCGAACACGTCAGCCAGGTTGTGGCTGATGAGGATGACCGCGACGCCCTGCGACGCGAGCCTCTCGACGAGGTGCAGCACCTGTTCGGTCTGGGCGACGCCGAGCGCCGCGGTGGGCTCATCGAGGATGACCACGCGCGCCTTCTTGAGCACCGCGCGGGCGATCGCAACCGTCTGGCGCTGGCCTCCGGACAGGCTCGAGACCTTCTGGCGGACCGACTTGACGGTGCGCACCGAGAGGGAGCGCAGCGTGTCGGACGCGTCCTTCTCCATGCGCCCCTCGTCGAACGTGCCTGCGGACAGCTCCTCGCGGCCCAGGAACATGTTCTGGACGATGTCGAGGTTGTCGCAGAGTGCGAGGTCCTGGTACACGACCTCGATGCCCAGCCCCGAGGCGTCGCGTGGCGCGTTCAGGTCGCGGTGCTCGCCGTCGATGAGGACTTCGCCCTCGTCGTAGGGCTGGACGCCCGCGAGGCCCTTGATGAGCGTGGACTTGCCGGCGCCGTTGTCGCCGACGAGGGCGGTGACCTTGCCGGGATAGACGTTGAGGTCAACGCCCTTGAGGACGCTGACGGGGCCGAATGATTTCTTCACGCCGACCAGCTTGATGATCGGCTCTGTGGCGGTGATCGTGTCTGACATACTCGCTTCCTTGCGATGTCGGTTCAGAGCGCTCCCCGCACGCAGGGAGCCGGGCACCGCGAGGGCGCCGCGCCTTCGATGACGCGACGCCCTCGCGGCTGTGAACCGAAGGTTACTCGGTTACGCCGAACTCCTCACAGGCGGCGGCGACGTCCGGGGTGCAGACCTCGTCGAACGAGGCGTCACCTGCGGCGATGACGTCCTTGACCTCGTTGGGTCCGACCAGACGCGGCGTGACCTGGATGTACGGCGTGCCGTCGGGCAGCTCCGCGTCGGTGTCGACGGTCTCTCCGCTCAGCAGCGCGATCGCGACCTCGACGGCGGCTGCGGCCTCATCCGCGACCGGCTTGTAGACCGTGGCGGTCTGCCAGCCGAGCAGGATGTTCTGCAGGCCCGCTACGTTCGCGTCCTGACCGGAGACGGCCACACCCTCCAGGTTGTTGTCCTGGAGTACCTTGATGACGCCCGCGGCGTTGGTGTCGTTGGCTGCCCAGACTCCGTCGACGTGTCCGCTCAGGCTGGTGAGCGCCTGCTCGAAGTTGGTCTGCGACTTGGCCTGGTCCCACGCCCCCGGCGGCTCGGCGGCCGGAGTGATGCCGGCCTCGGAGAGGACCTCGTCGGCACCGTCGTGGAACATGGCGGCGTTGCCGTCGGTCGGGTCTCCGCCGATGTAGACGACGACCGCGTCGGCCGGAGCGACTCCTGCGGCCTCGAGGCCGTTGAGGACGGTCTGACCCTGCAGACGGCCGACCTCGACGTTGTCGAACGACACGTAGTAGTCGGCGCCCGAGAACGGACGGTCGTAGGCGATGACGGGGATGCCCTCGGCCTTGGCCTTGGCGGCCACGGCCTCGGCGGCGCCCTGGTAGTCGACGAGCAGCATGACGCCACAGCCCTGGGTGAGCTGCTGGTCTGCGATCGTCGCGAACTTGTTCACGTCGCCGCCGGCGTTCTGGATGTCGACTTCGAAGCCGGCGCCCTCCAGGCCCTCCTGGAGATACGGACGGTCGAAGTTCTCCCAACGCGGCGAGGACGCCGCGTCGGGAAGGATCACACAGGCGCGGGTCGATGCGGCATCGCCGTCGCCGCCCTCGGTCGGTGTGGTCCCGCTGTCGCCGGCACAGCCGGCGAGCAGCAACGCAGCAGCACCCAGCAGGGCCGCGGCGGGAAGGACTGCAGACTTCTTCATCTTTCGCCTTTCATCGTTGAAGGTGCGCGATCCAGGATCGTTCCTGGCGCACTTCGCGCTTGAACAGATACTCTCCGGGTCAGCCCCTTGGCGTCAAGTATTGAACGTAACGCTTTCGCAACGCCGATGAGGATTCGCCCTCCGGCGTGCCGCCAGTGCTCGGCATCCGTCTTCTTGGGGCCATAATGCACGGATCGAACGTTGATTCATGAGCATTTCGACCATTTCTGACGATCACAACCGACGATCTTGCCGAGTGAACGTTTGCCCAATGAATTCAGAGGCTACGCGCGCCCCGAGGCGGCCCGCGTGCGCCGCGAGATCGAGTCGACGATCACGGCGAGCACGAGCACCACGCCGGTGATCATGAACCGCACCGAGGAGTCGAGGTTGAGCAGCGTCAGCCCGGACGAGATCGACTGGATCACCACGATGCCGAGCACCGCAGAGAACGCCGATCCCCGTCCGCCGAACAGGCTCGCGCCGCCGATGACCGCCGCGGCGATCGCATTGAGATTCGTGTCGCCGGCGCCGGAGCTCTGCGACACGGCAGACAGCCGCGACGCCGCCAGGATGCCGCCGACCGCCGCGAGCGTCGAGCACAGCGCGAAGACCGAGAGGTAGATGCGATCGACGCGGATGCCGGCGCGGCGGGCCGCCTCGACCGAGCCGCCGACCGCATACACCGCCCGTCCCCAGCGGGTGCGAGTGAGGGCGAAGTTCATGATCACGACGAGGGCGAGGAAGAACAGGAACATCACCCCGACGCCGCGCCAGAGGTTCAGGTACCAGGCGGCCGCGAGAAGGAACACCACCAGCACCGTGCTGCGCAGTGCGATCTCGCGGTAGCTCTGACTCACGAGGTTCGCCGCGCTCCGGCGCCGCGCGTGGCGGATCCGGACCCACGCGTACGCTCCCGCCGTGAGCACGGCGCCGACGTAGGAGAGCCAGGGCGGCAGGAACATCTGCTGTGCGAACTGCACGATCCACGAATCGATCGGGAGGTTGATCGTCCCGTTGTCTCCGAGGACCCACAGCTGGAGACCCAGGAACCCGAGGAGGCCGGCGAGCGTGATCACGAAGCTCGGCACCCCGAAGCGGGTGTAGAGGAACCCGTAGAGAAGTCCGACGAGGAACCCCGCAACGGTCGCCGCCACCAGGGCGAGGACGAGGTTCCACTGGAACTGCACGAAGGTGACGGCCAGGACAGCCGCGGCGAGCCCCGACACCGATCCGACGGACAGGTCGATCTCGCCCAGGAGCAGCACCAGGACGACCCCGAGGGTGATCGTGCCGATCGCCGCGCACTGCATCGTCAGGTTGACCAGGTTCTCGCTGGAGAGGAAGACCGGGTTCAGCGCCTGGAACACCGCCCAGATCACGGCGAGGCCGATGATGACCGGCGCGGCGCCCAGGTCTCCGCCGCGGATCCGGGTCGCGAGTCCGTCGAGCGCGCCGCGGATGCCCTGCGTGCTCAGCAGCTTGTCGTCCCGGGGGTCGACCGCTCCGGCACGGTCTCCCGCGGCCGTCATGCGTCGTCCTCGCGCCCGCGGGACCGGCGCGCCGACGGCATCCGGATGATCTCCGCGCCGCCGACCGCGGAGTCGGCCGGCGACTCCGCGGCGCGAGGCTCCGGCATCCGTCTCCCGATGGGGAAGTCGACGGCGCCGGTGATCGCCGCGATGAGCGTCTCGCTGGTGATGTCCGCGACGTTGTAGACGCCGTTGTTGCGGCCGAGCCGCAGTACGACGACGCGGTCGGCGACGGCCATGACGTCCGCCATGTTGTGGCTGATGAGGATCACGCCGTGACCTCGCTCGCGCAGGCGCTCGATCAGGTTCAGCACCTCGGCGGTCTGCGCGACGCCGAGGGCGGCGGTGGGCTCGTCGAGGATGATGATGCGCGGGTCGCCGATGAGCGACCGCGCGATCGCGACCGTCTGGCGCTGTCCGCCGGACAGCGAGGCGACCGGCACCCGCACCGACGGGATCTTCGCGGAGAGCTCCCGCAGCAGCGTCCAGGTGCGCTCCTCCATGTCGACCTCGTCGAGCGTGCTGCCCGAGACGAGCTCCTGGCCGAGCCACAGATTGGCGACCACGTCGAGGTTGTCGCACAGCGCGAGATCCTGGAAGACGGTGGCGATCCCGAGCTCCTGCGCGTCCGCGGGAGTGTCGATGTGCACCGACTCGCCGTCGAACTCGATCACTCCGGCGTCGGGCGAGTGCACCCCGGCGAGCACCTTGACGAGCGTCGACTTGCCGGCGCCGTTGTCGCCGACGAGGGCGACGACCTCGCCCTCGTTCACCCAGAAGTCGACATCGGTGAGCGCCCTGACGGCCCCGAACCGCTTGCCGATGCCGCGCACCGTCAGCACGCGCTCGCGCGCGCGCCCGACGCGTGGGTGGGTCATCGACATCAGCGGAGTGTCCTCGTCTCTCTGCGGACCGCGGGCGGGCACGGGGGTGCGGTCCGGCCGTCGCGGACCGCACGCTCCATGATGTCAGCCCGCGCGGATCCCGGCGGCCTCACAGGCCGCGGCGTACTCGCGAGTGCAGATGTCCTCCACCGTCCAGAATCCGTCCGCGACGACGGTGTCCATGATGTTCTCGACCGTCACCGCCACGGGATCCAGCAGCGTGGACGGCGTCCCGTCGATGTCGAGCGGCGCGGTCACCTCCTCGCCGCGGAGCAGCGCGACGGCGACCTCCGCCGCGAGGAAGGCCTGCTGACGGATCGCCTTGTAGACGGTCATGTGCTGGTCGCCCGACACGATCCGCTGGATGGCGGCGAGATCGGCATCCTGCCCCGTGACCACGGGCAGCGGCGAGACGTTCGCCGCCCGCAGCGCCGCGATCGCGCCCCCGGCGAGGCCGTCGTTCGCGGCGTAGACGCCCGCGATGTCGCGGCGATACTGGGCGATCTGGCCCGAGACCCACTCCTGCGCCTTGTCCGGGCTCCACTCCGGCGTGTCGTACTCGGCGAGGATGTGCAGATCGGTCTGATCGATCACGCTGTGGGCGCCGCTGCTGAACTGCGACGCGTTGCTGTCGGTGGGCGAGCCGTTGACCATCAGGATGCCGCCGCCGGAGTGCTCCGCAGCCTCGAGGGCATCGACGAACTCGGTGGCCTGCAGCACGCCGACCTTCTCGTTGTCGAACGAGACGTAGTAGGCCAGGTCGCCGCCCGCGATCAGCCGGTCGTAGGAGATGACCGGCACGCCCTTCGCGTTGGCGGCGCTCACGATCACCACTGCCGCGCGCGCGTCGACCGGATCGAGCACGAGCACGTCGGCGCCTGCCGTGAGCGCGGACTCCGCCTGCTGCTGCTGCTTCGCGGCATCCTGATCAGCGTTCGCGTACAGCACATCGTAGGGTCCGAGTTCGGCGACGCGCTGCTCGAACAGCGGTCGGTCGAAGGTCTCGTACCGCGCGGTCTTGCGGTCGGGGAGCAGAAGCGCGATCTTCTCGTCGTCGGAGCCGGTGGTGCCGGGGATGCCGGCGCAGCCAGCCAGCGCCAGCACGGCCGCGGCCACGATGGTCGCCAGCGCGCCCCGTGGTCCGCGTCGTTCCGACGCTCGCATCGACATCCGCCCAACCTACGCCGAGAAGGTGGATCTATGCCGAGAAGGGAATCGCTTCGGCTTCGACGGTGACGTGATCGAGCGCGATCGCGATTGCGCCTCGCGTCTCCGCCCACTCTCCGAAGGAGGCGCCGATGATCTCGGGCAGCCCGCCGGCGGCGGCCAGCGCCGACCGCTCCAGCGAATGCCGCATCGGCGCCATCAGGATCTCGTCCGCCTGTGCCAGCTCGCCGCCGACGACGATCAGCTCGGGGTCGAAGAGGTTGCAAAGGCTCGCCACGGCGACGCCGATGTGACGACCGGCGTCGGCGATGACCCGCCGCGCGCTGCCGTCGCCGGCCTCGGCCGCCTGCAGCAGATCGCCGAGCCGCTGCATCCCCTCGCCCGGCGGGAAGAGCGACAGCAGCGCCGGGCCGCCGGCATACGTCTCGAGGCAGCCGCGATTGCTGCAGCGGCAGATCGGGCCGTTCTCATCGATCGTGACGTGCCCGATCTGGCCGGCCTTGCCGTTGACGCCGCGGAAGAGGTCGCCACCGACGATGAGCCCCGCGCTGATCGAGTGGCCGACGCGGATGAAGACGGAGGACGAGACGGTCCTCGCGCTGCCCTCACGCGCCTCCGCGAGTCCGCCGAGGTTGGCCTCGCTGTCGACGAACACCGGGCGTCCGATGCGCGCGCGCAGGCTCCCGGCGACGTCGACGCCCTCCCAGCCGCGCAGGAGGCCCGGGGTCGACACCATCCCGGTGCGCGGGTCGATGGGGGCGGGAAGTGCGAGGCCGACGGCGAGGATGTCGGAGAGGGAGCCGCCGAGGGACTCCATCATGTCGCCGAGGAGGAGGGCGAGCCGGTCGAGCTCGGCGTCGTGACGATGATCGAGGGCGAGCGGGATCGAGCTCTGCGTGACGACCGTGCGCGTCGCGTCGGCGATCGCGACATGCAGCTGACGGGAGCTGAAGTGCACGCCGGCGACGAGCCCGAGCTGCCGGGCGAGCGAGACGAGGGTGGCGCGCCGGCCGCTGCGGGAGGTGAACGACGTGTGGAGGAGCCCGGATGCCGTGAGCTCCTTGACGATGTTCGACACCGTCGCCGGCGACAGGCCGGTGCTGCCGGCGAGCTCGACCTGGGTCAGGCGTCCGTGGCGCTTCAGAGACTCGACAAGCCGGGCTCGGTTCGCTTCACGAAGTGAAGACTGCGAGCCAGGCGGGACTCTGCGGCGTGCCACAGCACCACACTGTACCGGATCAGGGCGTTCGGACGGCTGGGGAGCCACCGGAGCGGGGCGTCGGCGGCGTGTGGACGGTGCTCAGCGGCGCGAGGGGGCCAGGCGGATCAGCACGATGTTGCCCGACTCGTCGACCTCCGCCACGGCCGGGTGGGCCTTGACGAAATCCGAAAAGCTCTTGTGCCCGAGCGCCTTCTCGCTGAAGGAGGGATCGAGTCGCTTGATGAGGCTCTTGACCGCCGAGGCGTGCTGCCAGTCGGCATCCTCCTTGTCGCTCTCGAGGCGCAGGGCGCGCTCGAGGAGATCTGCGGACGGGTCGGTGGCCGCCTTCCGTGCGCGCGTGCGCGGCGCCGCAGCGCCCTTTGTCTCGGCGATGACAGGCCTCGCGACGCCGGGCAGCGCGTCGTAGGCGTCGAACTGGTCGCACGCGGCGGCGAGGGACTTCGCCGTGGAGCCTGCGACACCGACACCGACGACGAAGCGCCCCAGCCGCTTGCAGCGCTGCGCGAGCGGGACGTAGTCGGAGTCGCCTGCGACGATCACCACGTGCGTGAGGTCGGGGAGACGGAACATGTCCTCGACGGCGTCGACCGCCAGCCGGATGTCTGCGCCGTTCTTCGCGTAGGCGGCCGCGGGGAACAGCTGCACGAGGTCGACGGCGCGCGCGACGAGCTGGGAGCGGTAGATCGCGTTGACCGGCGAGGACCAGTCCGCGTAGGCACGTGTCAGCACGAGCGTGCCGAACGACGTCGCGTAGTCGATGATCGCGCCGACGTCGATCGTCGCCGCGGCCAGCCGCTCGGCGATCTCGGGGTCGGTCGGGTGCTCCGAGATCTTCTGGCGGTCCCGCGAGTAGGAGTTGCGGCCGTGGACGCGGTCGTACCAGGACATCACGATGTTGTCGAAGTCGAGATAGACCGCGACGCGGGCATTCTGCAGATCGGGCATGTCAGGCCTCTCCGGGGTAGCTCACGCCGATGAGCGAGCGGATCTCATCGAGCGTCGCGATGATCGCGACCGTCTCGTCGATGGGCAGGAGCTCGCTGTCGCGGCGCCCCTCGGCGACGTACCGCTCCGCGGCGATCGCCTGGTACTGCATCCCCCGCCCCTCGATCTTCGACGCGTACTCCTCGAGCACCGTCCCGTCCGGAGCGACCATCCGGAAGCTCGTCGGGGTGTACCAGACCCGGTCGATGTCGATGCGGGCGTCGGTGCCCACGATGTGCGCCGTGTTCGGGCCGGCCGCGTGCGCGGCGGACAGCGTGGTCGAGACGGCCCCCGACGCATGCGTGAAGATCGTCGCGACCTCGCTGTCGGCGCCGGTCGGCCCGAGCGTCGCGCTCGCCGCCACCGTGACCGGAGCGCCCAGGATGTCCCACGCGAACGAGATGGGGTAGATGCCGAGGTCCAGGAGCGCTCCGCCACCGAGCTCCAGCGCGTTCAGGCGGTGGGCGGGGTCGCGGGAGATCCGCTGGGTATGGTCGGCGATGACCGCGCGCAGGTCGCCGAGCGGGCCCGCCGCGATCAGCTCGCGGATCCGCGCCATGTGCGGGAGGTACCGCGTCCACATCGCCTCCATCGCCAGGAGCCCGTTCGCGGCGGCCACGTCGCGCACCCGCGCGGCCTCGGCGGCGTTCAGCGTGAAGGGTTTCTCGACCAGGACGTGCTTGCCGGCCTCCAGGGCGAGGATCGCGTTCTCGGCGTGCAGCGGATGGGGAGTGGAGACGTAGACGAGGTCGACGTCGGGGTCGGCGACCAGCTCCTCGTACGAGCCGTGCGCGCGTGGGATGCCGAATTCCGTGGCGAACGCCGCGGCAGCGTCGGGGCGGCGGGAGCCGACCGCCGCGATGTCGAGGCCCGCCGTGCGCAGGTCGCGGGCGAAGGCGTGGGCGATGCCGCCCGTGGCGAGGATGCCCCAGCGCAGGCCGGTGGGGGAGGAATCGGTCATCCTCTGAGGTTAGTGGTGCGCGCTGTCTGCCAGTCGAGCGGCGTCGGACGGAGCCGCGCTGTGCGCCGGCCGCGGGACCGCGGCGCCCGCGAGGGCGGTATCGAGGTCGGCGATCACGTCGCGGACATCCTCGAGGCCGATCGAGAGCCGCACCGTGGTCCAGCCGATGCCCGCTTCGGCGAGCTGGCCGGCGGTCATGTGGCTGTGGGTCATCGACGCGGGGTGGGCGACGAGGCTGCGCGCGTCGCCGATATTGGCGACCAGCCGCACCACGCGCAGCCGTGAGATGACGTCCTCGACCGCGCGGAAGTCCTGCTCGGCGTCGCCGGAGGTGTGCAGGTCGAACGAGAAGACGGAGCCCGCACCGCGGGGGAGATACGTCCGGGCGGCCTCGTGCCAGGGACTGGACGCGAGGCCGGGGTGGTGCACGCGGGCGACGGCGGGATGCTGCTCGAGGAAGTGCGCGACCGCCAGTGCGCTCTCGGTGTGCCGCGCCACCCGCAGGTCGAGCGTCTCGAGCCCCTGCAGGAGCTGGAACGCATTGAACGCCGAGAGCGACGGGCCGAGGTCGTGGACGTACTTCGTCTTCACGAGCGTGATGTAGGGCGAGCCGGTGTCGCCGAACCGCTCGACGAGGCTGCCGCCGCCCACCCGGTGGTAAGGCTCGGTCAGCTGCGGCCAGCGCTGCGCGTCGGCGGCGAAATCGAACGTGCCGAGGTCGACGATCACCCCGCCGAGCGACGTGCCGTGGCCGCCCAGGAACTTCGTCGCGGAGTGCACGACGATATCGGCGCCCACGTCCTTCGCGCGCTGCAGGTACGGGGTCGCGACGGTGTTGTCGATGACCAGCGGCACGCCCGCGCGATGGGCGACGCCGGCGACGGTGCGCGCGTCCAGCACCTGCGCGATCGGGTTGGTGATCGACTCGGCGAAGAACGCCCGGGTCTCGGGCCGTACGGCGGCGCTCCAGGCGGCCGGGTCGTCCTGGTCGACGAAGGTGACCTCGATGCCCCAGTCGGCGAAGGTGTCCTGCAGCAGGTCGACCGTGCCGCCGTAGAGCTGCCGGGCGGCGACGAGGTGCTCACCCTGCTGCGCGAGCGCGAGGAGCGCCAGCGCGACCGCGGCCTGGCCGGATGCCACGCCCGCCGCGGCGATGCCGCCTTCCAGCTCGGCGACACGCCGCTCGAACACCAGCACCGTGGGGTTGGCCGCGCGGCTGTAGATGTTGCCGTCGCGGCGCAGCGCGAACAGGTCGCGGGCCTCGGTGAGCGACGTGAACTCGAACGCGTTCGACTGGTGGATCGGCGGAACCGCGGTGTTCTCGGCGACACCCGCCTGGTAGCCTGCCTGCACCTGCGCCGTCGCGAAGGAACGGGGGGATTCGGTCATCCCCCTATTTTCGGCGCGGGAGCGGGTTCGGCGCCGATCGTGTGTCGAACTGTTGCGCCCTACGGAACGAGGGTCACCTTGCCGTCGGCGCCGTCCTCGACGAGGCGGTGCGCGTCCGCCGCCTCGTCGAGCGGCAGGGCGGCTCCGAGCTCCACCGAGAACGCGCCGGCCGCGATGAGTGCGAGCGTGACCGGCACGGCCTCCGAACGCCACGCCTGCTGCTGCGGTGTGATCGCCACGGGAGACCCGCCGGAGAAGGCACGGATGCCGAGACCCGCGGCATCCTTCCCTCGGACGAGCGTCGCGATGCGGTCGCGATCGGCGACCAGCTCGAGCGAGGTGTGAAGAGCCTCGTCGGTGCCGGCGGCGTCGATGGCCACGGTGACGCCCTGCGGCGCCGACGCGCGGACGCGATCTGCGAGGCCGTCGCCGTACGCGACGGGGGTCGCGCCGAGGGCGCGGACGCGGTCCGCCCGGCGCTCCGAGGACGTGGCGATGACGGTCGCGCCCCACAGCACGGCGAACTGAATCGCCGCCTGGCCGACGGCACCCGAGCCGGCATGCACGAGGAGCGTGTCGCCGGGGCCGACCGCGAGCGATCGCAGCGCCTGATAGGCCGTCCCGGCGGGGATCCCGAGCGCGGCGCCCTCGGCCGCGCTCACCTGCGGCGGCCGGACGTGGACGCGGGACGCCGGGACCACGACGTCGGTCGCATAGGCCCCCGCCCCACCGAAGAAGGCGACGGCGTCGCCGGGGCCGAAGCCGTCTACGCCGGCGCCGACCGCCGTGATCACCCCGGCTCCGTCGGCGCCGACGCGGCGCGGGCCGTCGAGCGGTGCCGAGGCGCGCAGTCCTGAGCGGAGCTTGATGTCGATCGGGTTGACGCCCGCAGCCTCGACGCGGATCGCGAGCTCGCCGGTGCCGGGGACGGGGTCGGGGATCTCGGTCAGGTGAAGGACCTCGGGTCCGCCGAACCGGGTGTACACGATCGCTCTGCTCATAGCGGGGCCAACCGTCGCCGTGTGCAGCGCTATTCCCGCAGCGCCTTCTGGATGCGCTGCGGGGAGACCGGCTCGGCAGTTCCGAGCTGTTGTGCGAACACGCTCACCCGGTACTCCTCGAGGAGCCAGCGCGTGTGCATCAGCGCAGGTGGGGAGTCGGCGGGCGGGGGGACGATCCCTCCCGCGTCGGCGTAGAACGCGGCGACGCGCTCGTACTCGCTCATCCGCTGCCGGTCGCGCCCGGGGTTGTCGGTGAGGCCGCGCACGCGTTCGAGCGCGGCCTGCAGGTAGCGCGGCAGATGGGCGAGCCGCGCGGTGCCGGTGCGAGCGACGAACCCCGGGAAGACGAGTCCCGCGAGCTGTCCCTTCACGTCGTTCAGCGCCCCCAGCAGCGTCAGCGAGTTCTGCGCGCGCAGCGCCCGCTCGACGTCGCGCGCGATGGTGAGGATGCGGGCGGTGAGCGACACGGTCTGGAACGTCTCCTCGACGACTGCGGCCGAGAACGCGTCCCTCACCGCGGCGAACGTCTCAGGGGTGCGGATGCCGATTCCACCGTCGCCGGCCGGCGCGCTGCGCGCGATGACGGTGTCGGCGACGGCGACCCGGCAGTCCTCGACGAGCGCCTTCGCCGACGGGTACGGCGAGGCGGCGAGGGCGAGCTTCTCGTTCGCGGTGAGGTGGTCGAGGACGTAGGCGCTCGGGGAGGCGACCGCGAGCAGGAGCAGGCGGCGAACGCCGGCATGGGTCGCTGTCGCCGCAGCCTCGGGGGTCGCCTCGATCCGCAGCGACACGGCGGCGCCGTCGTCGACGATCGCGGGGTAGCCGCGGACGACACCGCCCGCGACCCGCGTGTCGACGACCTCGGGCAGGTCGCCGAACGACCATTCGGTGAGGCCCGTGCGCTCGGCGTAGGCGCCCGGAGTGGGCTCGCCTGGTCCCGTGACCCTGTCCTGGTCCCCGAGCTTGTCGAGGGGTCGCGGACCGCCACGACCCTTCGACAAGCTCACGGACCGATCGGGGCTCAGGGACCGGTCGGGGCTCAGCGTTCGGGAGACCGACGCGCGCGCCTGCTCGGCCAGCCGCGCCTGCAGCGCCGCGAGGTCGCGGTCGGCCCCGGCCGGGCGACCGCGCTCGTCGACGGCGCGGAACGAGATGCGCAGGTGCGCCGGCACGCGGTCGAGGTCGAAGTCGGCGGCGGTCACGGGCTGGTTGGCGATCCGCTGGATGCGCGCGGCGAGCGCATCGGCGAGCCGGTCCGGCGGCATCCCGTCGTGCGACTCCGGACCCCGTCCCCGAAGCTCCTCGGAGAAGGTGGCGGCCCAGTCGGCGGCAGGCACGACATTGCGGCGGATGACCTTGGGAAGCGACCGGAGGAGCGCGGCGATGAGCTCGTCGCGCAGCCCGGGAACCTGCCAGTCGAACCCGTCGGGCCGCAGCTGGGCGAGGAGGGCGAGGGGCACGACCGCGGTGACGCCGTCGTCGGGCGCTCCGGGTTCGAAGCGGTACGCGAGCGAGAGCACCTGGTCGCCCTGCTGCCAGCGCGCGGGGAAGTCGCGCTCGTCGCCCCGCGTCACCGTGTCGAGGAGGTCGGATTCCGACATGTCGAGCAGCCGCGGGGTGCGGGTAGCGGCATCCCGCCACCACGTCTCGAACGAGCGCACGTCGAAGACGTCCGCGGGAATGCGGGAGTCGTAGAAGCGGAACACCGCCTCGTCGCCCACGAGGATGTCGCGGCGCCGCTCGCGCTCCTCGATCTTCTCCAGCCGGCGTCGCAGCTCGAGGTTGCGGCGCTCGAACGCGGTGAGGCGCTTGTCGCCCTTCGACGAGCTCAGCGACCCAGGGGGGTCCCACTCGCCCTCGACGAGCGCGTGGCGCACGAACAGCTCACGGGCGAACGGCCGGTCGAAGCGTGCGAGTTGCACCCGGCGCTTCGGGATGATCTCCACCCCGAAGAGCGTCACCTTCTCGTACGCGGATGCCGCTCCCGCCGACTTCGACCAGTGCGGCTCGCTCAGCCGGCGCTTGGCGAGGTCGCCGGCGAGAGTCTCCGCCCAGGCCGGATCGATCGACGCGACAGTGCGCGCGAACAGCCGGCTCGTCTCGACGAGCTCGGCGGCCATGACAGCGGACGGGCGCTTCTTGGCGATCCCGGATCCCGGGAAGATCGCGAACCGCGCACCGCGCGCGCCGAGGTACTCGGATGCTGAGGCGCGACCCCTCGACGAGCTCGGGGACCGGCGGTCCGGCGGTCGCTGAGCCTGTCGAGGGGTCGCGCGCTCATCGAGGATGCCGATGTGCGAGAGGAGCCCGGAGAGGATCGCCCGGTGGACCTGATCGGGGTCGGCGGCCCCGGTCCCTGAGCTCCTTCCTCCGGTCCCTGAGCTCCTTCCCCCGGTCCCCGAGCTTGTCGAAGGGCGCGGCGCCCCGACGATCGTGCTCAGCTGCCGGTGGACGTCGGCCCACTCGCGCACGCGCACGTAGTTGAGGTGCTCCGCGCGGCAGAGCCGCCGGAACGCGCTGGAGCCCAGCTCGGCCTGCTGCTCGCGGAGGTGGTTCCACAGGTTCAGGAGCGTCAGGAAGTCGCTCGTCGGATCCGTGAACCTCGCGTGCAGACGGTCGGCCTCCGCGCGGCGCGCTCCTCCGTCGTCCAGCGAGGGGCGCTCGCGCACGTCCTGGATCGAGAGTCCGGCGACGATCGGCAGCAGATCGGGCAGCACGCCGGTGCGCTTCGCCTCGACCAGCATCCGCGCGAACCGCGGGTCGATCGGCAGCCGCGCGATCTCGCGGCCGAGGCCGGTGAGCCGATGGCCGCCGTCTCCACTCCCGCGATGCGCTCCGGTCCCTGAGCCCTGCCCGGTCCCTGAGCCCTGCCCGGTCCCTGAGCCTGTCGAAGGGTCGACGGCGCCCAGCTCGACGAGCAGGTCGAGCGCGGCCTTCACCCCCCGCGAGTCGGGCTTGGTGAGGAACGGGAACTCCGAGATGTCGCCGAAGCCGAGCGAGAGCATCTGCAGGATGACCGACGCGAGGCTCGTGCGCAGGATCTCGGGCTCGGTGAACGCGTCGCGCGAGGCGAAGTCGTCTTCGGCGTAGAGGCGGATCGCGATGCCGGGCGCGGTGCGTCCGGCGCGACCGGAGCGCTGCTGCGCAGATGCCTGCGAGATCGCCTCGATGGGCAGCTGCTGGATCTTGGTCCGGGCGCTGTAGCGCGAGATGCGCGCGGTGCCCGTGTCGACGACGTAGCGGATGCCGGGGACGGTGAGGCTCGTCTCGGCGACGTTGGTGGCGAGGATGACCCGCCGGCGGACTCCCGCCACCCTGGTCCCTGAGCCTGTCGAAGGGCGCTCGAAGACGCGGTGCTGGTCGGCCGCGGAGAGGCGCCCGTAGAGCGGGAGCACCTCGGTCGGCGCGGCATCCTTCGCGTACATGCCGCGAACGGCATCCGTCGCATCGCGGATCTCGGCCTCACCGGGCAGGAACACCAGCACGTCGCCCGCCTGCTCGCGGTCGAGCTCCCGCAGGGCCGCCGCGAGGCCGTCGACGTCGTCGTCCGCCTCATCGGTGCGCGGGCGGTAGCGGATCTCGACCGGATAGGTGCGCCCGGACACCTCGATGATCGGGGCGGGCCGGCCATCGGCATCCGCGAAGTGCTTCGCGAAGCTCTCGGGGTCGATCGTCGCGCTGGTCACGATCACCTTGAGATCGGGGCGCTGCGGCAGGATGCGGGTCAGGTAGCCGATCAGGAAGTCGACGTTCAGCGAGCGCTCGTGCGCCTCGTCGACGATGATCGTGTCGTAGCGGCGCAGCAGCCGGTCGCGGTGGATCTCGTTGAGCAGGATGCCGTCGGTCATCAGCGCGACCCGGGTGTCGTTCGTGACCTTGTCGGTGAAGCGCACCTTGTAGCCGACGGCGGTGCCGAGGGGAACGCGGAGCTCCTCGGCGATGCGCTCCGCGATCGTCCGCGCCGCGATGCGCCGCGGCTGCGTGTGCGCGATGCGCGTGCGGCCGAGCTCCAGGCAGATCTTCGGAAGCTGCGTGGTCTTGCCCGACCCGGTCGCACCGGCGACGATGACGACCTGGTGGTCGCGGATGGCGCGCGCGATCTCTTCCCGCGCGGCGCTGACGGGCAGTTCCGGGGGATAGTCGATGACGGGTTCGGGCGCGGGCATAGCCCTCGATCGTATCGCTCCGCGGCGCTCGCGGTCGCTGGGTTCGGCGTACGAGCCGGGATGGGCCGATCGTTCTCGAACCCGACGATGAGAACGGGTATTGACGTCGCAGACTAGTTTGCGGTACAAACTTGTTTATGGATCAACGAATACAGGAACGTCCGCGCAGTGACGCGCGCGCGTCGCTGCGTGGCCCGGTGGCACTGCTGCTCGGTCGCGTCGTGCTGGTGGCCGCAGCATCCGTTCTCGTCTGGGCGGCCCTTGCGGCTGTGGGCGCGGCGACGACCTTCCCGCCGGTGCCGATGCTCGGCGCGCTGGCGATGCTCCCCGTGAACATCGTGTGCCTGCTGTGGGTGCGCCGCCTCGTGCACGCCGAGGGTCGTCGTCTGCGCGACCTGATCGGCTTCTCTGCGGCCAGACTCGGCCGCGACTTCCTGTGGGGACTCCTGTGGGTCGCCGTGCTGTTCGTTCCCTTCGTGCTCGCGATCATGGGCGTCATGGCGCTCCGGCACGGCGACGCGATGTTCGACGCGTTCGAGACGGTGTTCTTCGACCCGGCCTCGGTGCTGCAGCTCGCACCCGCGGTGACGGCTGTGCTCGCCCTCGTCGCGGTGCTGACGTTCGCACCGCTGAACGCTCCGGCTGAAGAGCTCGTATACCGCGGCTACGGGCAGCAGGGACTGGCCCGCAGAATGCCGGTGCCGGTCGCCATCGTCGTGTCTGCCGTGCTCTTCGGCCTGCAGCACGTGTTCTACGCGCCGACGACCGACGCCGTGCTCGTCTACGTCGTCGCGTTCTTCGCGTGGGGCGTCGGCGCGGGCATCATCGCCTACCGGCAAGGTCGGCTCCTGCCGATCATCATCGCCCACTTCCTCGTCAACCTGTTCACGAGTGCGCCCGCGCTCGTCTTCGCCTTCGGCCCCGCCTCGATGGGAGCGTCATGACGCCGCACACACCCGCATCCGACCCTGACGACGACCTCGATCCCGCTGCCGCACTCGATCTGGTCGACCGACAGCAGGAGGAGATCGAGCGGCGCATGGTCGCGGGGCTGCCGCTGATCCTCGGTTCGTGGGGCGTGGCGTGGGGCGTCGGCTTCACCATGCTGTGGCTCATCGACGGGCTGGCGCCCGGGTTCCGGATGCCCCTGCCCATCGCCGTCGTGACCTTCATCGTGCTGATGGCCGGTGCGCTCGCGGTCAGCGGCATCGTGGGTGCGCGCATGGGCCGCGGCATCCGAGGTGGCGCCGCCGCTGCGTGGACGGGCACGGTCTTCGGGCTCGCATGGCCGATCGGCTTCATCGCGCTGCTCGCCCTGGGGAACGCTCTGATCGTGAACGGCATGCCGCCGGAGCTCGCGAACATCTACTACCCCACGGCTTCGGTGATGCTCGTCGGTTTCATGTACATCCTTGCGGGGGGCATCTGGCAGAACTGGCAGTCGATCGCGATGGGTGGCTGGATCCTGCTCGTCGCGTGCGTGGCGCCGTTCTTCGGCTACCCCACGCACTACCTCGTGTTCGCGATCGCAGGTGGGGGAGTCTTCCTCGTCGGGACGGTCTTCACTGCGGTCTGGATACGCAGCGGTCATGGCGGTGCGGCGCTCTGGACGTCGCGATGAACGATCTCGACCCGATCATCCACGCGCAGGGGCGGCTGCGGATCACCGCGGCACTCGCCACGCTTCACACGGATGAGAGCATCGCGTTCCCCCGGCTGCAGGAGCTGCTCGCGATGACGGCCGGGAACCTCTCGACGCACGTGCGAAAGCTCGAGGACGCCGGGTACGTCGACGTCCAGAAGACCCATCGTGGGCGCACGCCCATCACCTACCTCGCGCTCACCAAGCAGGGTCGCCGCGCGTTCGAGGACTACACCGAGACCCTGCGATCCTTCCTGGGAGGACAGCCATGAGCCCGGCCCCCGATGCACCGCTCGCCCGCTTGGACCATGTCGGCCGCCGGTTCGGCGACATCGTCGCCGTCGACGACGTGACGCTCGACATCGCTCCCGGCACGCTCGTCGGCCTGCTCGGACCGAACGGCGCGGGCAAGACGACGCTGCTCTCCCTGCTGCAGGGGCTGCGCCGGCCGAGCGCCGGGCGCGTGGAGCTGTTCGGCGGCAACCCCGTCGACGCCCGTGCGCGGCGCCTGCTCGGCTCGACGCCGCAGGAGACGGCACTCCCCGAGACACTGCGCGTCGGCGAGGTGATCGACTACGTCGGCGGGCACTTCGCCGGTCGCGTCCCGACCTCTGAGCTCGCCGCCGAGTTCGGGCTCAGCGATCTGCTGCGGCGCCAGACCGGGTCGCTCTCGGGCGGGCAGAAGCGCCGCGTCGCCGTCGCCCTCGCGTTCGTCGGCCGCCCTCGGCTGGTGCTGCTCGACGAACCGACCACGGGCCTCGACGTCGACGCGCGGCGCACGCTCTGGGACGCGATCCGGCGCCAGCACGAGTCCGGAGCCACGGTCGTCGTCACCAGCCACTACCTGGACGAGATCGAGGCGCTCGCCCAGCGCGTCATCGTGATGGGCGAGGGCCATGTGCTCGCCGACGACGATCTGCCGCGCGTGCTCGCCCGTGTCGGCCTCAGCCGCGTACGGCTGCGCTCGACCGAGGCGGAGCGAGTCGCAGCTCTTTCCGGGGTCGTCCGCCACGAGCCCGATGACGACCACCAGGTGCTGACCGTCGACGATGCCGACGACTTCGTCCGTGTTCTCGTCGGATCCGGACTCGACTTCCACGACCTGACCGTGCGCGGCGCGACGCTCGAAGAGGCGTTCCTGTCGCTGACGGCCCCCGCCACGACCGAGAGGAGCGGAAGATGACCAGCGCCACCGTCTCCACAGAGCCGTCGACCGTGAAACTGACCATGCTGCACGCGAAGTACTCGCTCGTCGAGACCTTCCGCGTGCCGATCGCCGTCATCGGCACGATCGTCTTCCCCGCGCTCGCGCTGCTGTTCTTCGTCGTGCCGCAGCGCACGGTCGCTGACAACCCGCTGTTCGCGACGCAGGCAGTCATCTCGCTTTCTGTGTTCGCCGTCATGGTCAACGCGCTGTTCAGCTTCGGGCTCACCATCGCCGAGAACCGCGAGAAGCCGTGGGACCCGTACCTGCGCACGCTGCCGGCGCCCGGGATCGCGCGCGTGCTCGCCCACGTCTTCTCGACGGGAATGCTGGGTCTCGCCGCCATTGTGCCGGTGATCGTCATCGGGGCGCTGTTCACGGCCGCCGAGGCGCCGCCGGAGCGGATCCTTGCCGGTGTCGTCGCGCTGGGGGTCTCCGCACTCCCGTTCATGTTGATCGGGATCGCGATCGGCTACGCGTTCCCGTTCAAGGCCGCGATCGCCGTCATCCAGATCGTGATGTTCGCGCTCGCGTTCATCGGCGGGCTGTTCCTCCCGCCGGTGATGTTCGCGGACTGGCTCGACACGATCTCGCGGTTCACACCGTCGCGGCAGGCGCGCGAGTTCGTGATCTGGGCGGTCGAGGGCGGCACGCTCGAATGGTGGGTGTGGACCGGCATCCTCGTCTGGACGGCCGTGATGCTGTCGCTGTCGCTGTCCCTCTTCCGCCGTGACGAGGGCCGCCGCTACCGATGAGCCCGTCGGCAGCCGTCGGCATCCCGCACTGCTCGTAGGCTGGGGGGATGACCATCCCCACCGTGACCCTCAACGACGGCACGACGATTCCCCAGCTCGGCTACGGCGTCTTCAGGGTGCCCCCGGCAGACACCGAGCGCGCGGTCGCCGAGGCGTTCGAGGTCGGCTACCGCCACATCGACACCGCCGCGATCTACGGCAACGAGGAGGGCGTCGGCGCGGCGATCGCCGCGAGCGGCATCCCTCGCGACGAGCTGTACATCACCACGAAGCTGTGGAACGACCGCCACGACGGCGAGGAGCCGCACGCCGCGATCGCAGAGAGCCTCGAGAAGCTCGGCCTCGACCGCGTCGACCTCTACCTGGTCCACTGGCCGACCCCGGCCGCCGACAACTACGTGCACGCGTGGCAGAAGATGATCGAGATCCAGGATGCCGGGCTCGCCCGCAGCATCGGGGTCTCGAACCATCTCGTGCCGCACCTGGAGCGCGTCGTCGCCGAGACCGGCGTGGTGCCCGCGGTCGACCAGATCGAGCTGCATCCCGCCTACCAGCAGCGCGAGGTGACCGACTGGGCCTCCGCCCACGGCGTGAAGATCGAATCGTGGGGACCTCTCGGCCAGGGCAAGTACGACCTGTTCGGCGCGGAGCCCGTCGCGGCCGCCGCTGCGGCGCACGGGAAGACGCCGGCGCAGGCCGTGCTCCGCTGGCACCTGCAGAAGGGCGTCATCGTCTTCCCGAAGTCGGTGCGCCGGGAGCGGCTCGAGGAGAACCTCGACGTCTTCGACTTCGAGCTGTCGGATGCCGAGATCGACGCGATCGACGCGCTCGACCCCGGCGACGGCTCGGGTCGCGTCAGCGCGCACCCCGACGAGGTCGACTGACGCCATGAACCCGCGCCTCGCGGAGTCCTCGAGCCCGTACCTGCGGGCTCACGCCGGCAACCCGGTCGCGTGGTTCCCGTGGGGCGCGGAGGCGTTCGAGCTCGCCCGCGAGCGCGATGTGCCGGTCCTCGTGTCGATCGGGTACTCGACGTGCCACTGGTGCCATGTGATGGCACGCGAGTCGTTCGAGGATGCCGCGACGGCCGACGACGTGAACGGCGGGTTCGTGGCGATCAAGGTCGACCGTGAGGAGCATCCCGAGGTCGACGCCGCCTACCTGGCGGCCGCATCGGCGTTCACGCCGAGCCTCGGATGGCCGCTGACCGTGTTCGTCACCGCGGAGGGGCGCCCGTTCTATGCCGGCACGTACTTCCCGCCCGAGCCCCGGGCGGGCATGCCGTCTTTCCGCCAGGTGCTGGCCGCGGTGCGCGAGGCGTGGACCGAGAGGCGCGACCAGATCGACGGCACCGCCGACGCGATCGTGTCGGCGCTCGCCGACGTGCGCGCGGGAGTCTCGGTCGAAGAGCGCGCCGAGGCGTCGCCCCCCGATCTGGACGAGCTCGCCGGCGCGGCGACATCCCTCGCCTCCCGAGAGGATCCGGAGTTCGGCGGGTTCTGGGGCGGCGACCCCGCGGCGCCGAAGTTCCCGGTCGCCACCGCGCTGCGGTTCCTGCAGGCCCCGGCCGTGGGCGAGGTCGCACCCGCCGCCGGCGCCGTCGCCGACCGCGCGCTCGCGGCGATGGCGGCCTCGCCCCTCCGCGACCGGGTCGAGGGTGGCTTCTTCCGCTACGCGACGCGCCGCGACTGGACCGTCCCGCACTACGAGCGCATGCTCACCGACAACGCGCAACTGCTGGAGGTCGCCCTCGACGCGGGCGACCACGACACCGTTCGGGGTGTTGCCGGGTTCTTGATGGACGTGCTGCAGCAGCCGTCCGGCGGGTTCGGTGCGGCGCAGGACTCCGAGTCGTGGATCGACGGCGCGCGCAGCGAGGGCGGGTACTACCTGCGCGATGCCGCGGGGCGTACGGCGGTCGAGCCCCCGGCCGTCGACGGGAAGGTCGTCACCGGATGGAACGGCCTCGCGATCGGCGCGCTCGCGCGTGCGGGCGCCCGACTCGGCGCGCCCGAGTGGATCGAGGCCGCGCGGCGGGCCGCCGACGCCGTGCTCGAGGTCAACCTCACCGCGGACGGGATGCTCGTGCGTGCGTCGCTCGACGAGATCCCGTCGCGGGCGGCCGCGACCCTCGCCGACTACGGCCAGCTGGCCGGCGGGCTCCTCGCCCTCGCGGTCGCGAGCGGCGAGCCCGGCTACGCGCTGCGCGCTCGTGAGCTCGTGGACGCGTGTGTCGTCGACGATGCGATCGCCGTTCCGGGCGGGGGAGACCCCGTGCTCGCGGCTCAGGGCATCGGCGCTCCTGGTGCTCTGTCCGACGGTGACGAGCCCTCCGGCCTCGCGGCGCTCGCCGCCGCCGCGACGGCGCTGTGGCTGCTGGGCACGGGCGAGGATCACCGTGCGCTCGCGACGGGGATCGTCGCTGCGCACGCGCCAGCGGCCCTCGCGCAGCCGCTCGCGCACGGTGCGCTGCTGCGGGTCGCCGCGCTTCTCGCGGTGCCGCCGCGCCAGGTGGTCGTGGTCGCGGACGACGCCGACGCGCCGCTGGCGGCGGCGGCCCGCGGCATCCCCGCCGAGATCGTCGCCATCGTCACTTCGGCGCAGGCGATGGGGTGGACGGATGCCGGGTTCTCACTGTTCGCCGGCAAGACCTCTCACGGCGGCGCGCCGACCGGCTACGACTGCCGTGCCTTCGTCTGCCGGCTGCCGGTCACCGACCCCGCGGCGCTATAGACCTGCGCTACACCCAGGACGGCATCCAGACGTGCACCCGCCAGAAGTCGTACGGGACCGGCATCGCCGAGATCACCGGGTACCAGAACGCCGAGAGCGCGACGGCCAGCCCCAGGAACACCCACACCAGGCGCTGCCCGGTCCGCCGTCGATACGCGTCGGCGTGCCGGGGTCCCGCGATGTCGCGCAATGCGAAGGTGAGCGCGAGGAGCATGAACGGGAGGGTCAGCACGGTGTAGAACTGGAACACCGTCCGCTCCGGCAGGAACAGCCACGGCACGTAAGTGACTGCCACGCCGGTGAGCACGAGCGCGTACCGCCAGTCGCGCGCGACGACGAAGCGATACGCGAGGTACAGCACCGCGGCGACGCCGGCGTACCAGATGAGCGGGTTCGGGATGCTGGAGATGACCTGCGAGCACCCGTTCGCCGCCGCGCAGCCGTCCTCGCCGAACGCGTCGTGGTGGTAGTACATGCCGGTCGGCCGCACCAGCAGCGGCCACTGCCATGCGGGGCTGGCATAGGTGTGGCCCCCCACGATGCCCGAGGCGGAGTTGTACATCGTGACGTGGTCGATCCACAGGCTCTGCAACGCGAGGGGCATCCACGACCAGAACCCGGTCGCGGGGTTCGCATCGGCCGCGTGGCGGTCGTAGCCGCCATCGGTGACGAGCCAGCCGGTCCAGGACGCGAGGTAGACCAGGAACGCGATCGGCACGAGGAGGAGGAAGGTCACCGCGCCCTGGCGCACGGCATCCGTCGGCCAGATCAGCACCCCGGCCCGGCGTCGCGCGAGCGCGTCGGTCACCACCAGATGGATGCCGAGGCCGGCGAGCACCCACACGCCCGACCACTTGACCGCGCACGCCGCGCCGAGCACGGCACCGGCTGCGATGATCCACGGGCGATTCCACAGCACGGGACCCCAGGCCGGCGGCACGTCCCCCTCGAAGCGCGCCGCCACGGTCTCGGCGATGCGCGTCATCGTGCGCTCTCGGTCGTGCAGGATGAACAGGATCGCGAGGAGCACGAAGAACATCAGCGACGTGTCGAGCAGCGCGACGCGGCTCATCGAGATCGCGAGGCCGTCGATCGCCATGAGGAGCCCCGCGACGACGGCGAACGTCGTCGACCCCGTCATGCGCTTCGCGATCAGCATCAGCACGAGCACGGCCGCGGTGCCGAGCAGTGCGGTCGTCAGACGCCAGCCCCAGCCGTTCTCGGGCGACACGGCCAGCATCCCGATCGCGATGATCCACTTGCCCAGCGGCGGGTGCACGACGAACGCGGCGGCGGTCGTGAAGATGTTCGTCTCCCCGGCGAGGAAGCGTTCGTTGGCGCCGTCCGGCCATCGCCCCTCGTAGCCCAGTTGAGACAGCGACCACGCGTCCTTCACGTAGTACGTCTCGTCGAACTGGTTCATGAGGTCGTGCGCGCCGCCGAGGTTCCACAGGCGCAGCGCGGCGGCCAGCAGCACCACGAGGGCGGGGCCGAGCCAGCGGTACAGGCGCGCGGCGCGAGGGTCGGCCGCGAGGCGCTGGGAGAACCGCTCGTAGAGGCTCGGGCGGGTCGCCGCCAGGAGCGGTGTGGCGGGTTCGATCGCCACCGGCTCAGGGACGTGCGTCACCGGGCAAGTCTAAGCCGGGCCCACTCGCGGCTCGGGCCCCTCTAGGCTTGCGCCGTGATCATCCTGGCGGCGACGCCCATCGGCAACCTCGGGGACGCCTCCCGCCGCCTCGTGGAGGCGCTCGAGGCCGCGACCGTCGTCGCCGCGGAGGACACCCGCACGACGCAGCGGCTGCTCGCGGCGCTCGGGATCGCGAACCGTCCGCGGCTGATCGCGCTGCACGACCACAACGAGAAGGAGCGCGCGCCGGAGCTCGTCGAGCTCGCGCGAGCGCAGGACGTCCTCGTGCTCTCGGACGCCGGGATGCCGACGGTCAGCGACCCCGGCTACGGACTGGTCGCGGCGGCGGCGGCCGCCGGTGTCATGGTCACGGCGATCCCCGGCCCGAGCGCCGTGCTCACCGCGCTCGCGGTGTCGGGACTGCCGACGGACCGATTCACCTTCGAGGGGTTCGTGCCGCGCAAGCCGGGGGAGCGGGCCGCAGCCCTGCGCGCACTGGCGAACGAGCCGCGCACGATGGTCTTCTTCGACGCGCCGACGCGGGTGGCCGCGACGCTGGCCGACATGGCCGTCGCTTTCGGCGACAACCGGCGGGCGGCGGTCTGCCGCGAGCTGACGAAGCTCTACGAGGAGGTCGCGCGCGGCACACTCCCCGAGCTCGTCGACTGGGCCGGGGCAGGGGTGCGCGGCGAGCTGGTCATCGTCGTCGCGGGCGCGGGACCGCGCGAGACCGCGTTCCCGGATGCCGTCACCCAGGTGCTCGAGCTGGTCCGCTCGGGAACACGATTGAAGGATGCCGCAGCCGAGGTCTCCGCGCACACCGGCCACTCGTCGAGGGAGCTCTACCAGGCCGCCCTCGCCGTCAGGGGCTGACGAGGGCGGCCGGGCAGCGTCGCGACCTACTTGCTGACCGTCACCTTCAGATCGCCGCTGGAGGTCGCGCCGGCGGCGTTGACGAACTCGACGCGGTAGACGTAGGCGCCCTTCGCCTTGCCGGTGACGGCGAGAGTCGCCCGCTGCGCACCGGGCGTCGCGGCGGTGAGCAGGCCCTCGCCCACCAGCGTCCCGTTCTCGAAGAAGCGGTACGACGTCGCGTTCGTGCCCCACCACAGATCGGCGGTGACGGTGTAGCGGCCGTCACCGTCCCGGTTGTCGTGACTGAGGGCGGGCTTGGACGGGGTCGCCTGCGTGACCGACACCGTCACCGGCTGCACCGCGGTCGCACCCTTCGAGTTGACCAGCTGGCCCGTGTAGACGTAGGTGCCGTTGGGCTTGCCCGACACGGGCACGCTCGCGGACTGCGCGCCGACTCCGCCGTACGTGAGCGGCACCGTCGCGATGAGCGTGCCGTTCTCGTACAGCCGGAACTGCGTGGCGTTCTCGCCCCACCAGAGGTTCATCCGCACCGTGTACGCGCCGTCCTGGAGTCCCGTGTCCCAGCCGTTGTCGTGGGACAGGACACCACGGCCGGGCGCCTGTCGCGCGGCGTCGGGCACGAGAAGTCCCGCGATCGCGTCGGTGAGCGCCGCGCGGGCACCGTCCACCGCGGACTGCGAGGGACGGTCCGCGGCGAGGACGACGTGGCCACGCTCGATCGCGGCCAGGAGCGCCGCCGCGGTGTCCGCCGTGTAGAGCGAGCGATCGACCGCCTCGGCGGAGGCCAGGTCGGCCGCGAGCGGAGCGGTGTCCACATCCGCCGCACCGCCGCGCACGAGGCGGAAGTCGTCGAGCAGACCCCACGCTTCGGCGCTCAGTGCGAGGGACGCTGACACGGTGAGCATGCCGTCGTCGCCGACCGTCACGGGCTGGGTGACCGCCGTGCGATACACCTGCCAGCCGGCGAGCTCCAGCGGAGCCGTTACCGTGCCCGCCGTGGACTGCGCCGACAGCGTCATCACGTCGTCCGGACCGGCACCGTCTCCCTGCGACACGGCGGACAGCACATACTCGCCGGCGGGGAGTCCGTCGAGCTGCTGGGACGCCGAGAAGGAGTAGTCCGCATCCAGCCAGAACGAGAGCGCTCGCGCGCCCTCCGGCGCATCGCCGGTCGCGCCGACGGCGGCGCCGCTGCCCGAGATGGTCCACATCGACAGGTCGGATGATTCGAACCCCGCGTTGCGGATCCAGTTGCGCTCGGTGACGGTGACGGTCGCCGCGGTGGTGATGCCGGATGCCGTGACGCCGCCGATCGGGTAGACACCGGTCCCCGCGATCCACTGCGAGGCCGACGACCACGTCACGTCCTCGTCGTACACCAGCCCGTCGTAGGTCGCGACCTCGACGGTGCTGGGCAGCACGATCGGGTCGCCGTCGACGACCGTGAGCGCGACCGGTGTCACGCGGGGCCCGGGGGCCTCGCCGACGAGCTCGAGGCCGGCGAAGGCGTCCTCGAGCAGCGCCACCGCCTCGGCGACGTCGTCCGCCGCAGGGGAGGTCGCGCTCAGCACGATGCGGGCGACGGCGACCCCGTCCTGCACGGTCGCGAGCGATTCCGCGGAGAAGACGGCCGGATCGAGTCGCCCGGCTCTGGCGAGCGCCTCCTCGAGTTCGGTCGTGTCGGCGCCGGCGGGGAGAGCCCGCACCAGTTCGACATCGTCGATCGTTCCCCACGCGTCCGCGGGGAGCGTGGCCGAGATCGTCACGGTCGCGCTGCCGCCCGCCGGAAGCTCGACGGCGCCGGTCGTGGGGATCGACCAGTTGCGCCAGCCGTTCATCGCGAACGGCGCCGATGCCGACGATCCCGACGAGCTCGCGAGCGTGATGCGCACGTCGCTGGCGGCGTTCTCCCCGTCGCCCTGCAGGGCTGCGCGGGCGACGTACGAGCCCTCGGCGATGCCGTCGACCTGCTGGGTCAGCGCGAACGAGAACGCGCTGCCGGAGAAGAAGTGGGCCGACCTCACGCCGCTGTGCGGGTCGTCGGTCGCGCCGACGGTGAGCCCGGATCCGGTCGAGGTCCAGGGCGCGGCGGTCGCGGCCTCGAACCCCGGGTTCAGGAGCAGGTTGTGCTGCGAGACGGTGATCGTCGCGGAGGTCGCGTGACCGGTCGCGGTGACTCCGCTCACGGAGTACGAGCCCGGACCGCGGATCCACTCCGCCGCCGGTGACCAGGTGACCGCCTCCTCTTCCTCCGACCCGTCGTTGTACGAGATCGTGACGGTGGCGGGAAGCGCGACGGCGTCCCCCTCGGTGAGCGTGAGCGTCACCGTCTCCACGGAGGTCACCTCGCGCGGCGCGACGGCGCCCGTGCGCGCGTACGCGAACACGTTGAGGGACTCCAGGGGCGTGCCGTCGAAGGCGAACAGTGCCTGGTTCTCCCAGGCCGAGCCGCCGAACCAGACGCCCGCGTCCTCGGGATCGTAATCGCCGGCGAAGCTCGTCGCCCAGCCCGAGCCGTGCGCTTCCCACAGCGCCTTGTTCGCTTCGAGCGCCGACGGAGGGCCGACCGGCAGCCACGCGGGCTCCCAGTAGTAGACGCCGATCCCGGCGTCGCCCACGTTCACGACCGCCTGGATGACGTCTCGCACCGCCGTCGCCTGGCCCTGCACGCTCACCGGGTAGGCGGTCGCCTCGGAGGGCAGATCGATGACGTTCCCGTGCCCGTCGCCGTCTTCGAGGGTGAACGCCCACGACGTCTCGGCGACCATGACCTTCTTGCCGTGGGTGTCGGCGACGTTCTTCAGCACCGACGTGAGATTCGCCAGCGTTCCGTGCCAGAAGGGGTAGTAGCTCGACGCGAACACGTCGTAGTCCACCCCGCGGGTGGCGAGGTTCTGGGCGTAGCCGGCGTAGCGGCCGCTCGTCTCGGGATTGGTGAAGTGCAGCGCGACAAGCGCTTCGGGGAACACCGCGCGGACTGCCGCGGAGCCGGCGGAGAACAGCTGCGCCATTCCGTCCCACCCGCTGACGCCGGCGACCGCGTTGTTCGTCTCGTTGCCCACCTGCACCATGCGCACGTCGACGTCCGCCGCCGCGAACGCCTCCAGCGCGGCTGTCGTGAAGGCTCCGACCGCGGTCGCCTTCTCGGCGACGCTGAGCCCCTCCCAGGCCTTCGGCGTCTGCTGCTTTCCGGGATCCGCCCAGAAGTCGGAGTAGTGGAAGTCGACGAGGACGCCGAGCCCGGCATCCGTCGCCCTCGCCCCGATCTCGACCGCGCGGGGGACGTCGGTGTTGCCGCCGCCGTAGCCGTTGCCGTTCTCGTCGAACGGGTCGTTCCAGACGCGGACCCGCACGTCGGTGACTCCGGCGTCCGCGAGCACATCGAACAGGTCGGCGGGCTGTCCCGCGGCATCCCGGAACACCACGCCCGACTCCTCGAGCGCGACGACGGACGAGACGTCGACGCCGTTGACGAAGTCGGCAGGAAGGTTCTCGACCTTCTGGACGACGATGCCGGCATCGACCGGCCCGTCCTCAGCGAGGGCGGGCGAGGCCGCGACGACGGACAGCAGCAGCGCGGTGGCGGCTGTGACCGCTCCCAGTCTGCGAGAGAGCGTGGACATCATTTCTCCGATCGGCGTTGATCAGGCCGCGTGCGGCCGAGGGTGGGGGTGGAAGGTGGTCAGCCCTTGACGGCTCCTGAGGTCAGGCCGCCGACGATGTAGCGCTGCAGCGACAGTGAGAGGGCGAGGATGGGGATGGCGGCGATGACCGCTCCGGCGGCGAACAGACCCCAGTTGGCCTGGAGCTGATCCGACACCCAGCCGTACATGCCGAGGGCGACGGTCCAGTTCTGCTCGCTGGTCAGCACGATGCGCGCCACGATGAACTCCGAGTACGTCCCGATGAACGACAGCAGCGCCACGACCGCGAGGATCGGCGTCACCAGCGGGATGATGAGCTGCCAGAAGATCTGGGCGTGCGTGGCGCCGTCGATCTTCGCGGACTCGTCGATCTCGACCGGCACGGTGTTGAAGAAGCCGTACATCAGGAACGTGTTCGCCCCGAGCACCCCACCGAAGTAGACGCAGATGAGTGCGATCTTCGAGTCGATCCCCAGTGCGGGGACCACCTCGCCCAGGGCGAGGAGCGTCAGGAAGATCGCGGTGAAGGCGAGCACCTGCGGGAACATCTGGATGACGAGGAGGCTCGTCAGACCCACGCGGCGGCCCGAGAAGCGGAAGCGCGAGAACGCGTACGCGGCGGCCGCCCCCATGAGCACCGACCCGACGGCGGTGACCACCGAGATGACGAGCGAGTTGCCCATCCAGACCCAGAACCGGGTGTCGGCGAGCGCCGCGAAGTTCGCGAAGGTGAGGTCGCTGAACAGCCTCGTCGCCGCCGACAGGCTGCCACGGGAGTTGAGCGCGGCCGACAGGGTGTAGACGATCGGGAAGGCCGCGTAGAAGATGATGAGGACCGCCAGGGGGTACTTCCAGCCGACCTCGGTCAGCCAGCGGCGCCGCCGCACCGACGACTGCGGTGGCTTCGAGGCCGGTCGTGCCGGCGCGCTCGTGGATGAGGAAGCGGTCTGCGCGGACATCACTGGAACTCCTCGAGCTTGCGGGTCTGTCGGAACGAGATGGCGGCGATGATGCCGACGATGATGAACACGATGATCGCGAGCGCGCTGGCCAGGCCGAAGTCGGCGGCCCCGCCGGAGACGCCGGAGATGTCGTAGATCGCCGAGATGAGGATGTCGGTGTAGCCGAGTGCGTACGGAGCGCCGGGGATCGCCGGGCCGCCGTTGTTGAACAGGTAGACGAGGGTGATGTTGTTGAACCCGACCGCGAACGAGGCGATCGCCAGCGGCGCGGTCGACACGAGCAGCAGCGGAAGGATGATCGACCGGAATCGCCGGAACGGACCGGCGCCGTCGATCTCGGCCGCCTCGAGCGCATCCCCGGGGATCGCCTGCAGCGCGCCGGTGCACACCAGCATCCAGTACGGGTAGCTCAGCCAGATGTTCACCCACAGCAGCGAGAACCGTGCGAGCCACGGATCGCCGAGCCAGTTGATGTTCGCACCGAAGAAGAACAGCTCGTTGATGACGCCGAACTCGGCGTTGAACATGCCGCGGAAGACCAGTGCCGAGAGGAAGACGGGGAAGGCGTACGGGAGGATGAAGAGGGTCCGCAACGTCCTTCTGGCCCGCACCCGCGGGTCGTTGTAGATGAGCGCGAAGAGCAGCCCGAGTCCGAACGGCAGTACGACAGAGAGGATCGCGAAGGCGAATGTCCATCCGGTGACGATCAGCAGCGGCTCCGCGAGGCGCGGATCGGTGAACAGGCGCAGGAAGTTGTCGAAGCCGACGGTGACGTACCAGCCTGCGGGGAGCTTCGCCCCGTCCTCGGCGACGAAGCTGCCGTCCGAGGTGGCGTGGTACACCCTGTTGTTCACCGTGTCGGTGATGGTCTGCGCGTCGGCATCCCACACCAGGGTCGAGGTGTAGACCGCGCCGCTGGAGCCGTCGCGCGAGCGGATCGAGCCGTCGTTCGGGTCATCCGACACCGGCACGCGCAGGTCGATGATCGCCTGCTGCAGCTCACGATCCGAGAGGATGCGCGCACGCTCGACGACGGCCCAGCCGGGGACGTCGGTCGGGGCACCCGAGGAGATCTCGCCCACCTCGGTGAGCGGCTCGAGCTCACTCCCGACGAGCACGGTGCCGTCGTCGTTGATCGCGAAGCCCAGTTCGCCGATGCGCTCGACGACGCTCAGCGGATAGGTGGGGGATCCTTCGACGCGACGCTCGCCCTGGATGAGGGCGGCATCGACCGCCTGCTCCTGCGTGCCGCTGTGACCGGTGCCGTAGTTCGTGAACGCGATGTAGGCGGTGTAGCCGAAGATGAAGATCTGGAACGCCAGCAGGAAGATCAGGCCGGGGGCCATGTACTTCAGCGGCAGCGCGCGCTTGCTGAAGTAGACGACGTCGACCCCGATCAGGAGCGCGATCATGACGCCGAAGATGATCCACGACTCCACGCGGAACGCGGCGATGATCGCCAGGATGCCCGCGGCGTTGACGAGCATCATCAGGATGAGCTTCACCACGAAGCCCCAGCCGAGTCCTCGCCAGTCGCGCGCGGGGGACTCGCGCGGCGGAGTCACGGGGGCGTCGCCGCCCGGAGGCGGAGCCTGGCCGATCTGCTGCTGCACCGCCATGTGGATGTTCCTTCTGATGAGGGTCGGCGTCGTGGTCTCAGGCCGGGCGGCCCGGGCAGCGGGGCGACGGTCGCGCCGCCCCGCTGCCGGGGTGTCAGCCGCCCAGGGTGGCGGTGAGGTCGTCGACCATCGTGTTCCAGGTCGACACGGGGTCGGCGCCGGCGATGATCTGCGCCTGAGCGGCGTTCCAGTAGTCCCACACCGAACCCATCTCGGGAATGCTGGGCATCGGCACGCCGTTCTGCGAGGACGCCAGGAAGCCCGCGATGATCGGGTCCGACGCCACCTCCTCGGCAATGCTCGTCCAGGCCGGGATGCGCGGGTCCGCCTCGTAGAGGGCGCGCTGCGCGTCCTCGGTGCCGAGGTAGTTCACGACGAACTCGTTGGCCAGCAGCGTGTTCGCGCTCTGCGAGCTGATGTAGAAGCCCTGCACGCCGACGAACGGCGCGGCCTCTTCACCGCCGGCGGACGGGATGGGGTTGACCGCGACGTTGACGTCGGGGTACTCGCCGATGGCCCACGGGCCCTGGATCGTGTACGCGGCCTCCCCGGAGTTGAACAGCTCGTTGTTGATCGCGTAGTCGATCGTCGTCGAGACGTAGCCGGTGCCCGTCTCGCCGTTGGCGCCCAGCCACGTGGCGAACGCCTCGCCGGCCGCTCCGCCCATGCCGACCTCGTTCGTGTAGGAGCCCGAGTCGTCCTGCACGAACACGGGTGCGCCGTACGAGGTCTGGAACCCGTACATCGTGTAGCCGTCACCGGTCTGGCCGTTGGTGTTGATGACGAACGGACGCGCGGCGCCCGAGTCGATGCCCGCCTGGATCATGTCGTCCCAGGTCGCGGGGGCGTCCTCGCCGACGAGGTCGACGTTCTGGATGAGCGCGATGGTCTCGAGCGAGTACGGCAGCGCGTAGAGCTGTCCCTCGTAGGTCATCGCCTCGAGCGCGACGGGTTCGAACTCGGACGCCTTGTCGCCGAGGTCGACGGTGTTCACGACACCGGCAGCGACGAGGGAGCCCAGCCAGTCGTGGGCGCCGACGGTGATGTCGGGGCCGTTGCCGGTCGGGACCTGTGCGATGAAGTCGGCGCGGAGATCTTCGAAGTTCTTCTGGACGAGCTCGATGGTCGCGCCGGTCTCCTCCTCGAAGGAGGCCGCGGCGGCCTCGATGGCGGGCAGGCGGTTCTCGTCGGTCCAGATGACGAGTGTCTGCCCCGCGCCCTCGGCCGGCGGCTCTTCTTCCGGTGGCGCGGCGTCGCCGCTGCAGCCGGCGAGGAGGGCCGCGGTCGCGAGGATCGCGATGCCCGTTCCGATGTGCTTGCGCATGATGTTCCTTCCCTGAGGACGGTCGTCGCGCGAGCTGTGCAGATCGCGCCGTCACGACCAGTGATATTCGGTTGGTGCGGGATGTGAAGCTGTGGTGCGGACCTGCCTGCTACGACGCTATCCCGGAGCGTCGGCGGGCGCGATGGTGTCAGCGACGGTCGGGGACCACCTCCAGCCGCGCTCCGTGTGCGGTGCGGAGGACCGCCACCGCTCCGGCGGCGATCGTCAGATCGCCTGTGGCCTCGCTGCCGGAGATCAACTCGATGCCGTGCGCCGACAGCTGCACCGCATCATCGCGATGATTGACGGCGACCAGGTAGTCGGCATCCGCTCCCGAACGCCGGACGACCTCGAGTCCCTCGGGCAGTCCGCTCGGTGTCACCCCGGCGTCTCGGTACACCTGTGCCATCACCTCGGCGAGCCCGCCGGCGTCGAGCCGGGTGCTGATGTACCAGCCTGTTCCGTCGCCGTGGCGATGGCGCGTGATCGCGGCGCCTCCCGCTGCCGGACCGTCGACGTAGGCGGCCACGACGTCGGCACCCTCGAGGACGAGGTCCTCCTGCCATGCATCGGCGACGAGTGCGCCGCCGGCCGTCAGCGTGAGCGAACCGGTCGAGCCCTCCCGCAGGGGGAGGAACTCCTCGACCCGGATGCCGAGGGCGTCTGCCAGCGGAGCGCCGAATCCGCCGGGGTGCACCGCGTCGAACTCATCGACGATGCCGGAGAAGAACGAGACCACCAGCGTGCCGCCGCCGGCGACGTAGCGCGCCAGGTTGGCGCCGTCCGCGGCGCTCAGCATGTACTGGGCAGGGGCCACGACGAGCGTGTACCCGCTCAGGTCGTGGCCGGGGAGGGCGAAGTCGACGGTGATGCCGTCGCGCCACAGACGCTCGTAGTAGGCGCGGATGCGCTCGGCGTGGCTCACGTCGACCGACGGGCGCCACTCGAGGTCCTGCGCCCAGAACGACTCGAAGTCCCAGAGGATCGCGACGTCCGCGACGACTCGCGAGCCGCGGACCTCTTCGAGCCGGTCGAGCGTGGCGCCGAGTTCCACGACCTCGCGCCACACGCGGGACGAGGTGCCGGCGTGGGGGATCATCGCGGAGTGGAACTTCTCGGCGCCGTGGCGGGATGCCCGCCACTGGAAGAACAGGATCGCGTCGGCGCCGCGCGCGAGGTGCGTGAGCGAGTTGCGGGCCATCTCACCCGGGCGCTTGGCGATGTTGCGGGGCTGCCAGTTCACCGCCGAGGTGGAGTGCTCCATGAGGATCCACGGCGTGCCGCCCCCGACGGAGCGCGACAGGTCGGCCGCGATCGACAGGCCGATCTCGCCCTCGGGATCGGCCGCCCACAGGTAGTGGTCGTCCGAGACGATGTCGACCTCGCGCGCCCAGGCCCACATGTCGGTCGTCCAGCTCTGGTTCGCCATGAAGTTCGTCGTGATCGGCTGCGGAGCGTGCGCGCGGATCGCGTCGCGCTCGGCAATGAAGCACGCCCGAAGCTGGTGATCGGTGAAGCGCGCGAAGTCGAGCCGCTGCGAGGGATTGACGACGGAGGGGGCCACCGCGGGCGCGCCGATGTGGTCCCACTCGCCGTAGCTCTGGCCCCAGAAGGTCGTGCCCCACCCGGCGTTCAGGGCCTCGAGTGAGCCGTACTTCTCGCGCAGCCACTCCCGGAACGCCCGCACCGACTGCTCGGAGTAGTCCTCGCCCACCGGGACGCCGTACTCGTTGTGGACGTGCCAGAGCACCACGGCAGGATGGGAGGCGTACCGCTCCGCGAGTGCGGTGGCGATGCGCACCACGGCCTCGCGATACGCGGGCGACGAGTGCGAGGCCATGCCGCGCGAGCCGAAGCCCATCACCGTGCCGTTGCGCGTGATCACGCGTGCGCCGGGATGGTCGGCGAAGAACCAGGCCGGGGGCGAGGCGGTGGGGGTGCCGAGGTCGACCGCCACGCCGTTCTCGTGGAGGAGGTCGAGCAGGTCGTCGAGCCAGCCGAAGTCGAAGACACCCTCGCTCGTCTCGAGCAGCGCCCACGAGAAGATGCCGACGCTGACGAGGTTGACGCCCGCCTCGCGCATGAGCGCGACGTCCTCGAGCCAGGTCTCGCGGGGCCATTGCTCGGGGGTGTAGTCGCCGCCGTAGGCGATCCCCCGGATCGCAGGCCAGGCGGGGGTCGACGTCATGACGCTCCATCGGGTCGCAGCTCGGCGGTCGCAGTGGAAGACTGGGACCGGTCACAGACTGACGCGCGGGACGGATGCCGAGCAACCCGCTTCCGTGTTTCGTTATCGATCTGTGACCGGTCACAGGATCTGGGGTAGAGTCCTCGACGTGGAAGAGACGACGACCGTCCGGCGCAAGCCCACCATTCGCGATGTCGCCGCGGCGGCTGGCGTGTCGCGCGGCACCGTGTCACGGGTCATCAACGGCGGCCACTGGGTCTCGCCCGAAGCACGCGAGGCCGTCGACGAGGCGATCCGCCGCACCGGGTACACCGCGAACCACCACGCTCGGAGCCTCGCCACCGGCCGGGCGAACTCTCTCGCATTCCTCCTCACCGAGCCGCAGCACCTCCTCTTCGCCGATCCGACCTTCGCGCTCCTGCTGCGCGGTGCCGCGGAGGCGCTCGCGCAGCGGTCGATGACCCTCGTGCTCCTCGTCGCCGGGACCCCGGCCGAGCGCGCGAACGTCGCCCACTTCGTCAGCGCCGGTCACGTCGACGGGGTGCTGCTCATCTCGTCGCACGAGGCCGACCCGCTCCTCGAGGAGCTGATGGCGACCGGCGTCCCCACCGTCTCCTGCGGGATCCCGCTCGGCCATCAGGGCGAACTCGCCACTGTGTCGGTGGACGAGGTCGAGTCGGCGCGTGAGATGACCCGCTACCTGCGCTCGCAGGGTCACCGCCGCATCGCGATGATCGCGGGACCGCACGACACCCCGGGCGGCAAGTTCCGCCTCGTCGGGTTCCGCGAGGAGATGGGCGCCGACTTCGATCCGTCGCTCGTCGAGGAGGGCGACTACGGCGCCGAGTCCGGCGCGGCCGGCATGGCCCGCATCCTCGCGCGCGCGAACGACCTGGATGCGGTGTTCGCGGCATCCGATCAGATGGCCGCCGGCGCGATCCAGGCGCTCCGGCGTGCCGGTCTGCGCGTGCCGGAGGACGTCGCGGTCGGCGGCTTCGACGACTCGGGGATGGCGGCGACCCATTCGCCGCCGCTCACCACGATGCGCCAGCCGTGGGACCGCATCAGCGCCGAGATGGTCGCGCTGCTCCTCGATGTGATCCGCGGCGCGACCCCGACGTCGATCACCCTGCCGACCACGCTGGTGGTGCGCGAGAGCGCGTGAGCGCGAATGTGACGATTCCCCGTCTCGAGCGGCCCCGCGCACCCCGGGCTGTCACACGTCGGGGCGCGGCATCCGGCCGAACTAGAATTCTCGGGTGACTTCCGGCCGCAGTTTCTACATCACGACGCCGATCTACTATCCGAGCGACGTGCCCCACATCGGCCACGGCTACACGACCGTGGCGGTGGACACTCTCGCGCGCTGGCACCGCCAGGCCGGCGACGACACCTGGATGCTGACCGGCACCGACGAGCACGGCCAGAAGATGCTGCGCGCCGCGAGCGCGAACGGCGTCACCCCTCAGCAGTGGGTCGACAAGCTCGTGACCGAGTCCTGGTTCCCGCTGCTGGAGACGCTCGACGTCGCCAACGACGACTTCATCCGCACAACCCAGGAACGTCACGAGCGCAACGTGCAGACGTTCTTCCAGGCGCTGTACGACCGCGGCTACATCTATGCGGGCGAGTACGAGGCGCTGTACTGCGTCGGGTGCGAGGAGTTCAAGCCCGAGGCCGAGATCGTCGATGGCACGGGGGCGTTCGAAGGACTGAAGGTCTGCGCGATCCACTCGAAGCCCCTCGAGCTGCTGCACGAGAAGAACTACTTCTTCAAGCTGAGCGAGTTCCAGGATCAGCTCCTCGCGCTGTACGACACCGGCTTCATCCAGCCCGAGTCGGCGCGCAACGAGGTCGTCTCGTTCGTCAAGCAAGGGCTCAAGGACCTGTCGGTGTCACGGTCGACGTTCGACTGGGGTATCAAGGTGCCGTGGGACGAGTCCCATGTCATCTACGTGTGGATCGACGCCCTGCTGAACTACGCGACGGCAGTTGGGTAC
>Ga0307505_10000540_pt1 | contig 40935 bp, 39 predicted proteins | sample 23_S_MG_FD_202183 | JGI IMG/M metagenome (GOLD analysis project Ga0307505, IMG submission 202183) | Soil microbial communities from Populus trichocarpa stands in riparian zone in the Pacific Northwest, United States - 23_S | ecosystem: Environmental > Terrestrial > Soil > Riparian zone > Trees...
TCGGCACGGTCCACTTGCGCGGAGTGCCGAGGTCGACCGCGCCGCCGCGGCGCGCCAGCCGGTCGCTGTCCGCCGCACCCGCGACGATCTGCTCGTGCAGTTCCTCGACCCCGGCCATGCCGCCGCCCGAGACGGCCTGGTAGGTGCTCGCCACCAGCCGCTTGAGCCCGGCCGCGTCGTGCAGCGGCTTGAGGGCGGGCATCGCCGCCATCGTGGTGCAGTTGGGATTGGCGACGATGCCCTTGGGGATGGCGCGCAGCGCCTCGGGGTTCACTTCGGCGACGACCAGCGGAACGTCGGGATCGGCGCGCCAGGCCGAGCTGTTGTCGATCACCAGCGCACCCGCCTCGGCCACGCGCGGGGCGAGGTGCTTCGAGGTCGAACCGCCGGCGGAGAAGAACACCAGGTCGAGCCCGGCGAAGTCCGCCGTGTCGGCATCCTCGACCGCGATCTCGCTTCCGGCGAAGGCGAGACGCGAGCCGGCCGAGCGCGCCGAAGCGAACAGCCGCAGCGAGGCGAGCGGGAAGGCGCGCTCGGCAAGCAGCTCGAGCATCATCCCGCCGACGAGGCCGGTCGCGCCGACGATGCCGACGTTGGGGCGGGCTGGGAGGGAGCGGCAATCGGTCATCGCAAGGCGTCTCCTTGAGAGCGGAGGCGCGGGACCGGCGGTGTCGTGACGACTGGCCCCGCGCTGCCGCGGGGCTGTGTCGAGGTGTCCGTCAGACGCCCCCGACCGCCCCGCGGATGCGGGTCGGCTTCGGGGTAATAATGAGCATCGTCGTGGACATCGCGCGGGCTCTTATGGGCGGCGCGCGCGATTGTAAACGCCCGATCGTCATCTAGACCAGGTCGTCGACCAGGACGCCGAGCGCATCGGCCAGCTTCTTCAACGTATCCACCGATCCGGTTTTCCGGCCGGCTTCGATATCCGCGATCTGCACGCGGTTGACTCCCGCCAGCCCGGAAAGCCTGGCCTGCGTGAAGCCGCGCAAGTCGCGAAACACGCGCAGCGGGCTTTCGCCGCCGATGAGACGGCGGGCGGAAGCGGCAGGAACGAGCTCATCGCCGCCCGCCGAGAGCTCCGCCTTCGCCCGGTCATAGGCTCGAAGGTCGACGAGTTCCTCGGCCGCCTCGCACAACCGGTCGTATTCAGCGCGGTCGATCGTGATCGTTGCGTTCATCATCGCCTCCGTTAGTCGTAGATTCCGCCTCTCGGACCGATCTCGAGCACCGCCAGCACCACGCCGTCGTCCATGATCACGCGCCAATCGCCGACGCGCAGCCGGATGCCGTCGCGGCCCTTGAGGGCGGTCACGCTATTTGCCTGCGACGCCGGATCGGCGGCATACGCATCCACCTTCTCCATGATCCGTCGCGCCGTGTTGGCGGGAATCCGGCGAAGGGTCCTCAGAGCGAAGCGGGTATAGACGACCTCCTTCATTCGGTCCTGTAGCCCACCGTTACAATGTAGTCAATAGCTACATTCATGGATCTAGCGCGCCCGCTCCGGCCCCAGCTCCGGATCGAGGTCGCGCGGGCGGGCGAGGTGGGCGAGCTTGCCGCAGCCGGGCCGGCAGTCAGCCCACGTGTCGATCTCCAGCTCGAGCACCGCGAACGCCGCCGTCGGGTACTTTTCCGCCACTTGCGCGAACAGGGCGTTCTCGTGCTCGGGCGCGACGAGATCGAAGATCAGCTCCTGCAGGCCCGGATTGTGGCCGGCGAGCAGGACCGCCGCCGGATCTCCCTCGACCCCGCGCAAGACCTCGATCAGCGCATCGCTGTCGCCGAGGTAGAGGTGTTCGTCCCATCGCACCGGAATCTGCAGCCGCGTCGCGTCGAGCGTACGGCGGACCCGTTCGGCCGGGCTCGCCAGCAGCAGGTCCCAGGCCGTGCCGTGCGCGCGGATGTGGCCGCCCATCACCGCCGCACCGCGCCGCCCGCGGTCGTTGAGCCCGCGGTCGAAATCGCGCAGTGCCATGTCGTCCCAGTCGGACTTGGCGTGGCGCAGCAGGCCCAGGGTCTTCATTGCTTTCTCCCCTCCCCTTCAGGGGATGAGCCGGGGGTGGGGCTTGTCAACTCACTTTCCGACATCCCCCACCCCAACCCCTCCCCTGAAGGGGAGGGGCTACCCCCGGCGATGCGTTGTAAAGCATCCTCCAGCGCCACCCGCCGCACGGGCGTTCGAGGCGGAAAGGCGCTCAGCAGGCGGGTCGGAAACGCGGGCGAAAGCACGACGAAATGCCCGCTGTCCTCGCCGGTGCGAATCAGCCGCCCGAACGCCTGGGCGAGGCGCGCGCGGATCAGCCGGTCGTCGTGCGCGCTGCCACCGTTGGCGGCGCGGCGGGCGCGGTGCAGGATCGAGGGCTTGGGCCACGGCACCTGCTCGAGCACCACGCAGCGCAGCGAATGGCCGGGCACGTCGACGCCGTCGCGCAAGGCGTCGGTGCCGAGCAGGCTGGCGGCCGGATCGTCGCGAAAGATGTCGACCAGCGTGCCGGTGTCGATCGGATCGACGTGCTGGGCGTAGAGCGGCAGGCCGGCGCGGGCGAGCCGGTCGGCGATGCGGCCGTGCACCGCGCGCAGCCGGCGGATCGCGGTGAACAGACCGAGCACGCCGCCGCCCGAAGCCTCGATGATGTGCGCGTAGGCGCCCGCCAGCGCGGCGAGGTCGCCCTTGGCGACGTCGGTCACGATCAGAACCTCGGCCCGCGCGGCATAGTCGAACGGGCTGTCGGCGCTCGCCAGCATCGGCTGGCCCTCGAGGTGGAGCGCGCCCGAGCGCGCGAGCGCGGCGTCCCAGTCGGGCCCGGCCGCGCCCGACGAGCACAACGTCGCGCTGGTCAACATCACTCCGTGCGCGGGCTCGAGCACGACCCTGGCGAACGGCTTCATCGGGTCGAGGAAGCGGCGGTGCAGCCCGATGTCGAACTCGCGCGCATCGTTGCGTTCGACCGCCAGCCAGTCGACGAAGTCGGGATCGGCCGGGCCGCCGAGCCGATTGAGCAGCGCTTCCCACGCCGACAGCGTGTCGATCCGCCAGGCAAGCGAATGGCGCGCGCCTTCGATCCGTGCGCGGCCCTGGCCGTCGAGCCAGTCGGGCGCATCCTCGACCAGCGCCTCGAGCCGAACGCCGAGCCGGATCAGCGGCTGGCGGATCGAGGCGAGCGCGCTCGCGGCCTGCTGCGCCAGTTCGACGAAATTGCCGTCGAGTTGCGCGGCCTCGGTCTCGATGCCGTAACCCATGTCCTGCGCGCCGCTCTCGTCGCGCGCGTACGTCACGGCCCGCACCGCGGTGAGCAGCGACTCGATCGGCCCGAACGGGTTGCCCTCGGCCAGCCGCGCCAGCCAGCCATCGCCCGGCAGCGCCTCGGCCGCCTCGCGCGCCTGCGCGATCGCTTTGCCGCCAGCCTCGTCGTAGCTGGCGACGTCGGCAAGCCGCGCGGCGAGGCCGCGCCGGCGCCCGCGCGAGCCCTTCTCCGGGCCGATGATCCAGCGCTTCAGCTCGATCGCCTCCTGCCCGGTCAGCGCGGCGGAAAAGGTGCTGTCGGCCGCTTCGAACACGTGATGGCCTTCGTCGAACACGATCCGCGTCGGCCGCTGGGCGTGGTCGCGGCCGCGGGCGGCGTTGACCATGACGAGTGCGTGGTTGGCGATGACGAGGTCGGCCTGCGCGCTGGCCCGCGTGGCACGCTCGATGAAGCACTTCCGGTAATGCGGGCAGCCGGCATAGACGCATTCGCCGCGCTGGTCGGTCAGGCTGCGGATCGCGCGGCTACGGAACAGCGTGCCGAGCCAGCCCGGCAAGTCGCCGCCGATCATATCGCCGTCCTGGCTGAACGCCGCCCAGCGCGCGACGAGCTGGGCGAGGATCGCCGCGCGGCCGCCGAACCCGCCCTGCAGCGCGTCCTCGAGGTTGAGCAGGCACAAGTAGTTCTCGCGCCCCTTGCGCACTACGACCGGGCGGCTGCCGTCTGGTCGCCTTTCGGGCCAGGCGCGGCGGCTTTCGCTGCGCAACTGGCGCTGGAGGTTCTTGGTGAAGGTGGAGACCCACACCGTGCCCTGCGACTTTTCGGTCCAGAGCGAAGCCGGGGCGAGGTAGCCGAGCGTCTTGCCGATGCCGGTGCCGGCCTGCGCGAGCAGCATGTGCGGAATGCCGCGGCCGGCACGCGGGGCGAATACGCGGCCGGCCTCGCGCGCATAGCTGCGCTGGCCTTCGCGCCGCTCGGCGCCGTCGCCGGTCAGACGCTCGAGCCTGGCTTCGACCTCGTCGGGATCGATGGCGACTTGCGCGGGCGGCGGTCGCTCGGGGGCTTCTTCCCACTCGGGTAGCTTGGAAAACAGCCACTTCTCGGCCCGCTCCGGCTTGGCGACATGCGGCGCGAGCACCGGCGCCCACGGCCAGCGCAGTCGCGCGAGCGACTGCAGCGCGCTCCACGCGCCTTCGCGCTCGGCCCAGGCGGGGCCTTCGCACACTTCGAGCAGGGCGCCCGCCGCCTCCTGCAGCAGCGCGGGCACCGCGTCGTCGCCGGCCGGCTCGGGGAGGCCGAGCGCGTGGGCGAGTCCCTTGGGCGTCGGCACCACGAACCGTGCCGGATGAATGAAGGCGTAGAGCTCGAGCAGGTCGAGCCCCGACAGGTCGGGGTAGCCGAGCCGCGTCGCCACCAGGGGCGCGTTGAGCAGCAGCAGCGGGGTGTCGGCGGCGGCCATGATCGCCTCGCCCTTGCCGAGCGCGCGGGTCGATCCGTTGGCGCCGCGAAGCCACGAGCCGGCATGGCTGGCGTGGAGTGCGGGGAGGGGCACGGCGGGCATGACGGGGTGATGCAGAATGCGGAACGAAAAGTAAACGCCGGCCCTCGCCAAACCGAGTCGCGGCCGCAGATCGCGTGCGCCATGGTTCCGCTCGTCCCGTTAACCTTTCGGCTTGCCGTGGCGCCATTGGAAAATAAATGAATGAAAACAATCATAAGCCCGCGTCGCTGAACGAACGGTCAGGGAACGCGACTCGGGCCGCCGCGATTTGGCCCTTGCTATGATGAAATCACGCCACACCCGCTTCAGCGCCAGCGCCGCGATAGCCGCCCTCGCGTTCGGATCCACACCGCTGGCCGCCCAGCTCGCGCCGATGGGGGCACCCGTCGAGCCCGCGCCGGTGTTGATGCTGCCGCCCGAGACCGCCGCTCCGGCGCCTGTGCCGGATACGCAGCCGGCCATCGTGGTGCCGGACATAGAAGCCGCGCCTCCGCCGGCCGCGGTAACGACGGCGCCGCCTCCCGCTGCGGCGACGCGTACGGCTCGGACCGCCACTCCGGCGACGATCTCGGCACCCGCGCCCCGCGCCAGCGCCGCCGCGCCCGCCGAAGAGGCTCCGCCGGTCGCGGCCGACGAGCCCGTCGAAACGCTTGCCTCGGAGATGGCAGCCGAGCCGCTGCCGCCGGTCGTCACGGCGGAACCCGAGCTCGCCGCACAGCCCGTCGATGGTGCGGACAACACCCTGTTCTGGGCGGCCGTGCTCGGCGGGCTCGCCGCCATGGCGCTGGCGCTCTGGGGCTTCGTCGCCATCGGCCGCCGCAAGCCGGTCGAGAGCAGGGCCGCCGCGATGGTCGAGCGCCCGGTGCTGGCTCCGCGCGTCGCCGAGCCGGTCACCCCAGTCCCCGTCGACGCAGCCCCGATGGTGACGCCGCTGGCGACCGCCCGTCCGGCAACGCCGAGCCTGTCGCACACCGGGGCTTCGGTTCCGCTGCCGAGCCGCATGCCTGAGACGTTCGAGGAGCGCGACGCGCTGCTTCGCCGGATGATCGCGGCCAGGCCCGACCGCGCCAACCCGTTCGCCTCCCCGCGCCAGCGCCGCAGGCGCGCCCGGCTGATCCTCCAGTCGCTCGGCCAGGACTTCGGCGGGCGCCAGCCGTGGTTCGACCTCAGCCAGTATCCGCAGAACTGGCCGGAGCTGGCCGGACGCAAGCACGCCGCCGCCTGATCCTCTTCCCCGGGATCATCCCGCGGCACAGCGAGGGGCGGCTCCATTCCCTCCCAGGGAGCCGCCCCTTTCGCCTACCTGCTCGCCGCCGCCGGCGCTAGGCGCGGGGCACGCACTGCCAGTTGGCGGGATCGTTCGGCTCCCCGCTGCCGCGATAGCGCGCCACTTCCGGCCAGGCGCAGTGCGGGCGGACCAGCGGACCGGGTCCTCCGCCGAGCAGCAGGTCGGGCGCGCGGCCGGTCTCGTCCCAGTCCTCGAGCATGTCGAGCCAGGCGACCCGGTTCGCGCCAGGGCCGCCGCCGCAATGGCCTGTTCCGGGAAGCAGGAAGTACCTGGCCTGGCTGCGCGCCGCCGGCGCCTGGTCCAGCATCGCGCGGAAGTATTCGTTGGTGGCGACCGGGCTCGGCCCCGGGTCGCTCTCGCCATGCCACAGCAGCAGCTTGCCGCCGCTGCGGAAGAAGGGCCTGAGGTCGGGGTCCTTCGCCTCGTACCACTGCGCGAACTGGCTGCGCCGAACCTGCTGCACGTCGGCCAGCGTCATTCCGGCCAGGTCGAGCGGGCGATCGCCGAAGATCAGCGGCCACAACCCGCCGAGACCGCCGCCGTTGGTCGCGTCCGGCGCCCCGCTGGTGCCGACGAACGCCGCCCAGCCGGCCTCGCCGCCGCGGCTCATCGGCAGCATCGCCCACTCGCCGTCGGGCGCGCGAATGCCGTCGTAGGCGGTGCGCAGCGCGGTGACCTGCGGCGCGCTGAGGCAGGAGTCGGTCTTGGCGCCGCTGCACTGGATCGCCGCCGGGTCCCACCGGCACTGGCGCGGGTCGTTGACCAGGCCGTCTTTCAATCCGTCGTCGGCATCGCAGGCGTCGAGCGCGGCTGACTGCGCGAGCTGTAGGTCGGCCGCCGTGAAGCTGGCGCCGCTTTTCGCGAACGTCTGCCCGCGCAGCACCGCGCTGGTCTGCGTCTGCAGCGTATAAACCGGCGCGCCGGCGCTGATCAGGTCGTAGTCGTCGGGATAGCGCTGCGCTTCCATCAGACCCATGCGCCCGCCGGTCGAACAGCCCTGGTAATAGGCGCGGCGGTGCGGCTGGGCGTAATAGCCGGCGACCAGCGTCTTGCCCGCCACGGTCATCTCGTGGATCGCGCGGTAGCTGAAATCCTTGGCCTTTTCCGGGTCGGCCGCCCACGAGTTGTCCCACACGCTGCCGATCGGATGGCCGCCGTCGGTCTGCAGCGTGGCGTAGCCCTTGCGCAGCCCCTCGGACGCGGTCTGCAGCGCGACGTTGCCGATCCAGCCGCCGCCGCCGAAGCCGAGCACCTTGCCGTTCCAGCTCGCCGGCAGGCGGTAGACCACGCCGATGTTCGAGCCGGTGACCGGCGAGAGCGTGCCGGTCACCTCGCAAAAGCCGGGCAGGCCGTTCGCTTCCTCGATCCATCGCCCGGTGGCGGTGGGGCCGAGTATTGCGGGAGGCACCTCGGCGCAGCGGTCGGCACCGGCGAGCGCGGGGAAGCTGGCGGCGCTCGGGCCGCTGTCGGCCGGCGAGGCGGTGCAGGCGGCGGCAAGCGCGGCGAGCGCGGCGGTGGCGAGTACTCTCATGCGCGACCTCTCTCTTGTCAGGCGAACCGCGCCCCGGCGATGCGCCAGCCGTCCTTGCGCTTGACGAACTGGGTGGCGAGCACGGCGCGTTCCTCGTGGCGGTGGCTGCCCAGGCCCTCGAAACGGGCCATCCTTTCGAGCGTGGTGTCGCCGGTGAACTCGGTCTCCCGCTCGATCCGGCAAGAGCAGCGCGCGGTGGCGGAAAGGCCGTCGTCGGCCAGCGAGAGACTGGCCTCGTGCCCGAGGTCCTCGGCGATCGCGCGCAGGCCTTCGCCAAGGTCGACCGCGTCGGACGAGGCGATGAACTCGCCGCAGTCGGCGGTGCCGTTGAGATGGCGCAGGAACTTGCGCTGCAACGCCTCGACCGCACGTTCGTCCTCCAGCCGGGCAAGCTTCGCGCGGCTGTCGTCGCCGGCGAACGCGGCCACGGGGGCGGCGGCGGCCAGCGGGGCCGCGACCAGCGCGCTCGTCTTCAGGAACGAGCGCCGGTCGGTTGAAATCGGGTTCTCGCTCATGGCTTGGTCCTCCACGCATCGGGTCCGAAATACTTGCCGACCTCGAACTTGCCGGCATGGCGCGCCGGCGCGCCGACCGGGCTCATGCTCAGGCCGCCGTTCTTGCCCATGTGATAGCCGATCCCGGCGTCGTGCATCGTGCGCATGTTGAGCAGCAGCGTGCCGAGCGTGCCGTTGCACGCCTCCTCGCACCAGCGCGCGAAATAGAGGCCGTCGCGGATCTTCACGAAGTCTCCGGTCCCGCTCCATTCGGTGCCGAAATGCCCGGTCTGCGCGTTGGGGATGATCCAGCTCGTGGTGTTCGGCGTCGAATAGAGGTGCATCGAGTTCAGCCCGGGCGAGTATTCCCAGGTGAACGCCCGCCCCAGCAGGTCGCGCGTCCGCTCGTGCCTTCGCCGCCCCGGGTCCGGAATGCCTTGCCCCACGATCTTGCCGAACAGCGTCTCGGCCCCCGCCTCGTTGGCGAAGTAGGGGGTGTTGAGAAAGCCGTGGTAGTTCGTCGCCAGACCGGCATCGAGGTCGGCGACGACGATGTGGCAGTCGTGGTTCGGCTCGCCCTGCAGCAGGTGGCCGAAGATGAACGCGCCCGGCATCACTTCCCAGGCATTGTAGCGCGCCTGCCGCCAGTCCCCCTGTCCGTCTTTCTTCCACTGCAGCAAATCGTTGGAAACGAAGCGGTATTCCATCTTCGGCCCGCCATCGTATTCGACCGCGAAGCTCTTCGTCGCCAGCGCCCCGCTCGGCGGCGTGCCGTTGCCGGCCATCCCGCTCGGCCGGTCGAACACGTGGACGTTGCCCGCGGCGATGGACGCGTCGACTTCCGCCGGGGTCATCTTGTCCATCGTCGCCAGCGGGCGATAGATGCGCCGCTCGCCCTTTTTGGCGTTCTCGATCGGGATCGGCGCGGCGGTGAAGTCGCCGAGCCGCTGGAAGCGCGCGTTCTGGCCGAGCCATTCGGCCGTGCCCTTGAACATGTAGTATTCGAGCTCGTCCGCGCCGTTGAAGCCGAGGCGGACGCCGACCGACTGCAAGCGGTTCGAATCCAGCACGTACATGTGCAGCAGCCCCGAGAACTCGGCCTCGACTCTCGCGAACAGGTACAGGTCCTCGGTCAGCTGGATGTAGTCCGCCGGGGCCGAGTAGCCGCGGCTGTCGTCGAGCCGGTCGAGCTCGACCCAGTGGGTATAGGTGTAGGAGCAGCAGTACTCGATCGTGCGCAGGCCGGTGTCCTCGGTCCAGGCATAGCCGCGCCCTTCCATGCGGATCGTCGGCGCGTGGCGCTCGGTCGGAGCGTCGCCGTCGCCGCCCTGGACGTAGCCGTGCCACACCGCGCGGTTGATCTCGCGCGTGTGAGGGGCGGGGCCGCCACCCCACCACAGCTCCAACACCGTGGCCAGGTTGCTGTGCCGGTCCCAGGCGATCGCCCAGGCCCTGGTGCTGTTCGGCACGACGTGGCTGATCAGCGTGACGTGGTCGAGCGTCAGCGCGCCGTAGCCGCCGGTGGCGCCGTCGTGGGTGACGCGGTTGCCGGGGCCGAACTGCCACGCGAGCGTGCCCGCGCCGTCGGTCACGATGCGCAGCGTGGTCCCCGCGAGGTCCGTCTCCAGGGCGCCCTTGCTGCCCGGTCCTCCCTCCGCCGCCGGGGCCAGCTTGGCCGCGATCTGCGCTTCGGTCAGCTCGGTGTACGGGTACCGAAACAACGGCACGCTCGGATAGGCCTCAAGCGCCATACCCCGTCTCTCCCTGTTGTCTTGTCGTTTGTGCCAACCTGCCACAGCGGGGCGGGAGCGCAAGCCGCGAATTGGAAAATCCTCCCCGGTACGGGGAGGGGGACCGCCCGAAGGGTGGTGGAGGGGGCTAGCCGCATACGCCACTTGCCGAGAGCCCCCTCCGTCACCTGCCTGCGGCAGGCGCCACCTCCCCGTCCCGGGGAGGAATTTCCGTCGGTAAATCGCTACGCCATTGACATCATTTCGATGATTAGCTAATTGTCGAATCATGACCAGCGTGTTCAAGGCCCTTGCCGATCCGACGCGGCGCAGCATCCTCCAGCTGCTCAAGGCGGGTCCGCTGAACGCGGGCGAACTCGCCGAGCATTTCGACGTCTCCAAGCCGACCATGTCGGCGCACTTCGCCGTGCTGCGCGAAGCCGAGCTGATCGGCAGCGAGAAGGACGGCAAGCACGTCACCTACTGGCTCAACGCCTCGGTGCTGGAGGAGGCGCTGCTCGCCTTCGCCGGCGCGCTCGACCTCAACATGAAGCCCGGTCGCGTGGACACGCCGGCCGGCAAGCCCGCGTCAAGGAAAAGCTGATGACCGACACGACCTTGGTCGACATGGCCCCGTTCTTCGCCCGCCACGACCGCACGACGCGCCGCATTTTCGTGGCCGCCATTGCAGGCAGTTTCGCCGTATCTGCCGGTAGTCTCGGCTACGCCGCGCTCGCCATCGGAGCGCCCGGGCCCGAGCTGTGGGTGCAGATGATGCTCATTCCGCTGTTCCTGGTCGCGTTCCGGACCGCGCTCGTGCGGTGGGGCGGCAAGCGGCCGGTGCTGCCCGACGAAAGCCTGCCGATGAACCCGGACGACGCGCGCAGCGCTCGGCAGGTCGCCAACGCCGGGGCCCTGTTTGTCGCGGGGATCGGCGTGGCGGTGATCGCCACCCAGGTGAGCGCGACGCTTGGGTATTTCGACGCGCTCGAATCGCTGGGTGGGGCCGACGAATGGCTGGGCCGGGGCGGCCTCGTCGGGATGGGCGCCCTGATGGTCTATTTCGGCAATGCCTGGCCCCGAATGCCCACGCCGCGAGCCCCGGAAAAGAAGCCGGCGACGCAGAAGACCTTCAATCGCCTCTACGGCTGGATGGTCGTGACCACGGGCCTGCTGTTCGTGCTCGCAGGGCTGCTGCTGCCAGACGCCGCGATGTCCGCCGGGGTCGGAGTCGCGAGCCTGAGCCTCGTGCTTGGCGTGACCGCGATCACCGTCCGGTTCTACCGGGCGATGAAGTCGCCGAGCGCGACATGACCTCCCAAGCCGCGTTGCAATGGTGGATACTGTTCGCGATCGGAGTGCGGCCAGCTCTCTTCATGGCCGGCTCGTGGGCCGTGCTGGGGGCTTGGGACCGGCGAGAACGCGTTCACGATGCGGCGCCGGCTGGGTCGGGATTCGCGCTCTCGACCCGTTAGCCGAAGGTCGCCTCTGGAATTGGTCGGCACACCGCAAAAACCAATTTCCTACATGGCCTCGATCTGCTTCATCCTGCCGGATGACGCCCACACCGCCCGATGCGCGCGCGCCGCGCCCCTCCGCCGAATACCGCTGGAACCCGCACAAGGCGCACGCCTTCATCGAGGCGCTGGCCAGCCACGGCAAAGTCGCCGTAGCGGCGCGCAGCGTGGGGATGACGCGGCAGTCGGCCTATCGGCTCAGGGACCGCGTGCCGCAGGTGGCGGAGGTCTGGGCACAAGCGCAGGCGGTCGGGCGGGCGCGGCGGCGGGGTAAGATGACGGTTCAGGAGCCGCCATGGCCAGCGCGAACATTGGGACCATTCGCGCGAGCGGACGGTGCAAAGTGACACCTTCGCCCGCCAAGGCGACGGTTTCGGGCGCAAGCTTACGCTTTGGCCGCCCAAGGTGACGCTTTCGGCCGGTTTTGCCCAGGACACCGTCATCCTCGTAACCCGCGTGTCCACTTGTCGAAGCCGCTTGCGCCGCGCGCCGCCTTCCGCAAGAGCGCGCGCACGATGATCGATGCCGCTCTCACCGAAGCCGCCCGCGTGTCCAAGGCCTGGCCGTTCCAGGAGGCGATGAAGCTCGTCAAGCGCTACCCGGACGGCAAACCGGGCGGGGCGCCGGTGCTGTTCGAGACCGGCTACGGGCCCAGCGGCTTGCCGCATATCGGCACCTTCCAGGAAGTGCTGCGCACCACGCTGGTGCGCCGCGCCTACGAGATCGTCTCCGGCGGTGCGCCGACCCGGCTGGTCGCCTTCAGCGACGACATGGACGGCCTGCGCAAGGTGCCCGACAATCTGCCCAACCGGGAGCTGCTGCTGGCCAACCTCGGCAAGCCGCTGAGCCGCATTCCCGATCCCTTCGCCGCCGGCTACGAAAGTTTCGCGCACCACAACAACGCCATGCTGCGCGACTTCCTCGACCGGTTCGGGTTCGACTACGAGTTCGTCGCCGCGAGCGACCGCTACAACTCGGGCGCGTTCGACGACGCGCTGCGGCTGGTGCTCGAGCGGTTCGGCGCGATCATGGACATCATGCTCCCCACGCTGCGCGCCGAGCGGCAGGCGACTTACTCGCCGATCCTGCCGATCAGCGAGAAGAGCGGGGCGGTGCTGCAAGTGCCGGTCCAGGTGGTCAATGCGAACATTGGGACCATTCGCTTCGAGGACGAGGGCGAGACGGTCGAGCAGAGCGTGTTCGGCGGCAAGGCCAAGTGCCAGTGGAAGGTCGACTGGGCGATGCGCTGGTTCGCATTGGGGGTCGATTACGAGATGAGCGGCAAGGACCTCACCGACAGCGTCACCCAGTCCGGCCGCATCGTCCGCGCGCTCGGCGGGCGCATGCCCGAGGTGATGATCTACGAGCTGTTCCTCGATGCGAACGGCGAGAAGATCTCCAAGTCCAAGGGCAACGGCTTCACCTTCGAGGAATGGATGCGCTACGGCACCGAGGAGAGCCTCGGATTCTACGTGTTCCGCGAGCCGAAGAGCGCCAAGCAGCTCCATGCCGGAATCGTCCCGCGCGCGGTCGACGAATACTGGCAGTTCCGGGCGAAGATCCCCGAGCAGCCATTGGAGCAGCAACTCGGCAACCCGGCGTGGCACCTGCTGAGGGCCAACGGCTACAAGGGCGGCGACGGCGATACGCTCCCGGTCAGCTACGGCCTGCTGCTCAACCTCGTCGGCGTGATCGGCGCCGGGGCGACGCACGAACAGGTGTGGAGCTATCTCGGCAACTACATCCACGACCTGAATCCGGCGCATCACCCCGAGCTGGAGGCGCTGATCGACCGGGCGATCGCCTACAGCCGCGACTTCGTCGCGCCGACGCTGAACCGGCGCGCCCCGGCGGCGAACGAGGCGGCGGCGCTGCGGGCACTCGACGCGCTGCTCGCCGGCACGCCCGAGGGCGCGTCGGCCGAGGAGCTGCAAACCGAGATCTACGAGATCGGCAAGCGCGAGGAGTTCGGCTTCGACAGCCTGCGCGACTGGTTCCGCGCGCTCTACGAGACCCTGCTCGGCTCGCACCAGGGGCCGCGCATGGGCAGCTTTGTCGCGCTCTACGGCGTGGCCAACACCCGCCGCCTGATCGCGGAGGCGCTGGAAAGAACCTGAGAGACTCCCCTCCCCGGCGGGGAGGGGTTGGGGGAGGGGCCTGCCACGCTGGCGCCGAGCACCCCCACCCAACCCTCCTCCTCAGGGGGGAGGGCTAGAGCCACCGCCGGCTGCGGTACCATTTGGTGATGATGTACTTGACCCCGCGCACGACCGGGGTGCCGGCGTGGATGGTCCACGGGTTCGGATTGCCGTCGGGATCGGCGTTGTTCCAGATCAGCAGCGCGCCCGGCCTGGGGTCGATAGAGATGCCGAGGCGCGGGAAGGCGGTCGCCCCGCCTTCCTCGACCGGGTTGAGATAGGCCATAGCGGTGATGCTGCGCTGCCCGCCGCGGTCCTTCTCCTGCTCCCAGTAGGGGGTATTGCCCGGGAACCAGTCGCAGTGCGCCTGGAACTGCTGGCCGGGCAGGTAGCGCTGGCCCTGGATCGTCTCGCCGTAAGCGGGATCGATCCCGATGAGGTCGTCGATCCGCCGCTGCAGCTTGCGCACGAACGGGTCATGCGGATCGGCGTCGCCCGAATACGAGGTGCGGTAGCCGCTCTCGTACTGCGCGTCGAAGGCGCGGCTCGGCTTGGCCACGGCGTCGATCATGGCGATCAGGCGGCCGCATTCCTCGGGCGTGAAGAAATCGCCGACGGCATACATCTCGGCCTTGTCGGTCGGGATCGCGTAGGCCTCGGGCAAGCCTGCCAGCCGTTCGCGCACCTTGCGGCCGATGCGGCGCAGGCGCTGCTGGTCGGGGTTGTGCTCGGGCGCGGCGAGGAGAGGGACTTCGGTCATCGCGGCGGCTTTTCCATACCCATGCCGCACCTTGCAAGCCCCGGGGCGCGAACGCAGAAGCCCCCGCACCTTGCGGGTGCGGGGGCTTCGCTCCAGCCGGGCCACTCACGCCGGCAGAAGTCGGGTCACCAGAAGAAGTCGTAGATCACGTCGACAACCTCGCCGGTGTAGATGTCGACCAGCAGCACATCGTCGTAATAGCGGACCCAGCGGTAGGGGCCGTAGACCTCCGGCAGGCGGTACTGCCACGGATCGTTGATCCAGTAGCGCTGGTTGAAGAACAGCGAATCGAGGGCGTATCCGATGCCGAGCCGGCGATAGCTGTAGTCGCGGTACGGCGAGTAGTAGACGCCGAGCCGAAACGTCACGCGGTTGCTGGTGCGGTAGCGCTGCCAGTCGTAGCGGTTGTCGGCGCGCCAGCGGCGGTCCCACTGACGATTGTCGCGGCGGTCGTTGTCGCGCCAGTTGCCGTCGCGGCGCCCGTCGCTCCAGTTGCGGTCGTTGTCGCGGCGGTCGTTGCCGCGCCAGTTGCCGTCGTTGCCGCGGTTGCGGTTCTGGTCGGCGTAAGTGCGGTTGCGCTCGACTTCCCGCGCGCGCTGGTCGCCCCTGCGCTCGCTCTGGTTCGCGCGGACGTCGCCGCGGCGTTCGATCTGGTTTGTACGCTGGTCGCCGCGCCGTTCGATCTGCCGCGCGGCCTGTTCGCTGCGCCGATCGATCTGGCGGGCCTGGCCCGGGTTGCCCTGGCGGACGGCCTGTTGCGCGGTCCGGTCGCCCTGGCGTTCGACGCGCACCGCGCGCTGCTCGGAGCGACGGTCGACCTGCTGGGCGCGCTGCTCGCTGCGGCGGTCGGTCTGCTGGGCACGCTGCTCGCTGCGGCGGTCGGCGCGCTGGGCGATCTGCGCCCGGGCCTCCATCGCGTTCGAGGGCCGTGGCTGGGCTTCGGGTATGCGCTCGGCGGCGGCGCGGGCCTCGCGATTGCGACCCCCGCGATCCTGCGCGGCGGCGGGCATGGCGGTCAGGGCGATGGCAGCGGCGAGTGCAGCCAGGCCGGCGCTGTGAAGGAACTTTCCAACTGACATGTGCGGCATCTCCAAGAAACATGCCGCCGAGTGGCTGCGGCCAATGGAGAGCGGATTATGCGAGTCGGGCTGTCCGTTAACTGAACCGGCTGCGTAGCTTAACGTTAAGGTTCGCGAACGCTCGGATGAACGCCTAGCGGGTCAGCTTCTTGTAGGCCAGCCGCGTCGGCCGGTCGGCCGCGTCGCCGAGCCGGCGCCGCTTGTCCTCCTCGTAGTCGTGGAAGTTGCCTTCGAACCATTCGACGTGGCTGTCGCCCTCGAACGCGAGAATGTGCGTCGCCAGGCGGTCGAGGAAGAAGCGGTCGTGGCTGATGACCACGGCGCAGCCGGCGAAGTTCTCGATCGCGTCCTCGAGCGCGCCGAGCGTCTCGACGTCGAGGTCGTTGGTCGGCTCGTCGAGCAGCAGCACGTTGCCGCCGGTCTTGAGCATCTTGGCCATGTGCACGCGGTTGCGCTCGCCGCCGGAAAGCTTGCCGACGTTCTTCTGCTGGTCCTGGCCCTTGAAGTTGAACGCCCCGACATAGGCCCTCGTGCTCATGTCGTTGCCATTGACCTTCATGTAGTCGAGCCCGTCGGAGATCTCCTCCCACACGTTGTTCTTCGGGTTCAGGTCGTCGCGGCTCTGGTCGACGAAGCCGAGCCGGACCGTCGGGCCGATGTCGATCGAGCCGCTGTCGGGCTGTTCCTTGCCCGTGATGAGCTTGAACAGCGTCGACTTGCCCGCGCCGTTGGGGCCGATCACGCCGACGATGCCGCCGGGGGGGAGGGTGAAGGAGAGGTCCTCGAACAGCAGCTTGTCGCCGTAGGCCTTGGAGACGCCCTTGACCTCGATGACCTTGCCGCCGAGCCGTTCCGGCACCTGGATGACGATCTGCGCCTTGCCGGGCTTGCGGCCGGCCTGCGCTTCCTGGAGCTGGTCGAACTTGCGGATGCGCGCCTTGCTCTTGGTCTGGCGCGCCGCCGGGGTCTGCCGGATCCACTCGAGCTCGCGGCTGAGCGCCTTCTGGCGGCCGCTCTCCTCGCGCTCTTCCTGGGCCAGGCGCTTGGCCTTCTTTTCCAGGTAGGTCGAGTAGTTGCCCTCGTACGGGAAGTACTTGCCGCGATCGAGCTCGAGAATCCAGCCGACCACGTTGTCGAGGAAGTAGCGGTCGTGGGTGATCATCAGCACCGCGCCGGCGTATTCCTTGAGATGGTTCTCGAGCCATTCGACGGATTCGGCGTCGAGGTGGTTGGTCGGCTCGTCGAGCAGCAGGATCGAGGGCTTCTGGATCAGGAGGCGGGTCAGCGCCACGCGGCGCTTCTCGCCGCCCGACAGGTTCTCGACGCCGGCGTCACCTGGGGGGCAACGCAGCGCTTCCATCGCGATCTCGAGCTGGTTGTCTAGCGTCCAGCCGTCGACCGCGTCGATCTTCTCCTGCAACTCGCCCATCTCGGTGCCGAGCGCGTCGAAGTCCGCGCCTTCTTCGCCCATCTCGATGCCGATCTGGTTGAAGCGCTCGACCATGTCGGCCACTTCGCGCGCGCCGTCCTTGACGTTCTCGAGCACGGTTTTCGACGGATCGAGCTCGGGTTCCTGCGCCAGGTAGCCGACGGTAATGTATTCCCCCGGCCAGGCCTCGCCGGTGAAATCGGTGTCGATCCCGGCCATGATCTTCATCAGCGTCGACTTGCCGACGCCGTTCGGGCCGACGATGCCGATCTTGGCGCCCTGGTAGAACTGCAGGTCGATGTTCGACAGCACCGGCTTCTGCACGCCGGGGAAGGTCTTGGTCATGTTCTTCATGACGTATGCGTACTGGGCGGCCATGGTCGTCCTTCGGGGTATCAGGCGTTTGCGGAGTTGGCGGCCAGATAGGCGGTGGAGCGGCGAGGGGCAAGGCGCCGGTCGATGGTGATACAGGAGGCGAGTATGGTGGACGATCAGGAAGACACGACGATCTACGTCGCGGTCGTCAATCACGAGGAGCAATACTCGATCTGGACCGAGGACCGCGAACTGCCGCTTGGCTGGCGCGACGCCGGCAAGCGCGGGACCAAGGTCGAAGTGCTCGCCTGGATCGAAGAAGTGTGGACCGACATGCGACCCCTGTCGTTGCGCAGGAAGATGGAGGAGATGCGGCGCAACGCGGAAGGGTGAAGACGTCGGCCGGGCCGCCCGTGCTCAGTCGACACCGCCGTCGTCTGGTGACGGATCGACCGGCGGGTTCGAGGCCGGCACCGGCCGGGCGGCGCCTTCGCCCGCGTGCGCTCCAGTGCCAGGGTCGCCTCCCCTGTTTCCACCGCTCCCGTTGTCCCGCCTCGGGTTCTGGTCGGCGGAAGCGGGGCTGATGGTCAGCTTCAGCCGACGCGCCAGCGAAGCGGCCGGACAGCTGCTTTGCCAGATGACGTTCGCGGCGTCCCACTGGATGCCGCCGTTGACCGCGTAGGCCCACAGCGCGGCGGCTACATCGTAGGCGTTGAGTCCCAGCGCATCGGCGCGCTCGGCGACGAGCGTGCAGATCTCCCGCGCGGCCGTTTGACGCTGGCCGTTGGCGCTCCCGTCCTGGGGCGTCGCGCTGAAGCGTTGCAGGGCGGCGGTGACCCCGCTGTCGCCGCGCAGGGCCTGTCCCAGCGACAGATTTTCGCCGACCGGCAGCGCGAGCACCCGCGACGGCGAAAGACCGCCGAACGCGATGCACGCCTGCATGTCCTGTCCCCTGAGTTGGCCTTCTGCCGCGGTGTCGCTGCTTTCCTCTGCTTCGAGCGCACCGCACCGCCCGGTGGGATCGTAGTCGTAGCCGTTGAGCGGAACGACCGAGTAGATCGAGACGATCGGCTCGGAAGCATAAAGACGCCAGGTGCCGATCTCCCAATGGTCCTCCGCATTGGAAAGGTCGCGGCTCATCGGAAAGATGGCCTTGACCGTGGCGATCGGATTTCCCGGCCGACTGCCGGAGGATCCGTACCACCCGCCGGACGGTACCGAATACCACCGCTCGGCGGGAAGCTCAGTCACGGAGCGCTCAACGATGACCTCGCCGAACAGGCGGGCGATGGCGTTGTCGACGAACGTCGAGGCCTCGCTCAGCCGGTCGGAGGTCAGCGTCGTGACCAGAGGGGCGGTTGGCGCCGCGAGGCGGGCGCCCCGCTCGACGATCGAAAGCAGGTTGCGGGTCATGTCCGGGTCGAGTTGCGAGGATGCCGACATGGTCGCATCGAGCGTCGCCGTCGTTCCCGGCTCGACACGGAAGTAAGGCGTCAGCAGGCGGCGCCCTTCCAGCTCGGTGGTCCAGCTTTCCCCTTGCCTCCGGTTGCTGGTGTGCGATGCCGTCGCGAGGTTGATTGTCTGTGCGATCGGGGTCGATCGGTTGACCCTCAGCCTGGCACTGAGAATCCGCGAGTGACTCCGGCCCAGGAAGAAGCGCTTGAGCCAATTGCGTGCCTCGGTCCCGTAGTCTCGCGATCCGGATTCGTCTTCGACCCGCTCGATCCACAGCCGGGTGTAGCCTCCGTTGGGAAGCGACATGAAATCGTCCTCGCCCGGGTCCTCGGTCGCAACGGTCAGCAACGGCAGCAGGTCGCGCGTTTGCGCCATTGCCGGCGACGCGTGGCAGCAGCACAATGCGGCGCCAAGCAGCGCCACGCGAACGGATGTACGCGCATGTTTCATGACAAGAGCCCCCCTCTCGCGCACGCCAGCCGGCGCGCGCCTCGATAGAAACATGGCAGCCCCGCACAATCAAGATAAGTCATTGAGACTAGGAATCAAATTTCGAGACATTGCGCCATTCTGGATGTTTTCAGAGCACTGCAAAGCCGAAACGGCGGCAAGGCTCATTCAGTATGGCGGCAACAGCATGCCGGTAACTTCGGTTGAACTGGTCGGGGAGACAGGATTCGAACCTGCGACCCTCTGCTCCCAAAGCAGATGCGCTACCAGGCTGCGCCACTCCCCGACCCTGGTCCTCGCGCCGCGGTGGGCCCGGCAGGATTCGAACCTGCGACCTAGCCGTTATGAGCGGCCAGCTCTAACCGCTGAGCTACAGGCCCGTTTCCGCCGCATGCGCGTGCGGCGGGCGGTAGCGTCGGGGCGGGGGGATGGCAAGCAGCCTACCGCCGCACCGCCTGCATGATCCCGGCCACGGTGGTCGGCCTGACTTCGCGCTGATCGAGATAGGCGAACACCCGCCGGAACCAGTCGTAGAGCGCGTCGAGGTCGTCCTCGCTGCGGATATAGGGCGTGTGGCCGGCCTGCAGCGAAGGGCTGTGGAACGACAGCACCAGCAGCGGCAGCCCGTCGTCGAGCGCAATGTCGATGCCGCGGATCGCCTCTTCGGCATCGACGCCTTCCGGCGTAAGCGAGATACGCTCGATCAGTCCGAGCTTGGCGAGCGTCCCGGGCAGGTGCGGCACGCGCCGCAGCGCCGGGTACAGCCACCGGCCCTGGCGGCGCAACATGCCCCAGAACACCGTGGTCAGCGGCAGCTCGAGCACGGTCCTTTCCTGGTCGAGCCAGTAGGGGGACAGCGGATGGCGGCGGAAGTCCGGCCCTCCGCCGGGTCTGTAGTCGAAATTGGCGCGCACCGAGGTGTCGATGGCTATGCCGCCGTCCGCCAGCATTTGCGCGCTGCCCGGCCCGACGCCGTAGCGGCCGGCGCGGTAGATCGCCGGCGCGGCTTCGAAGTTCCGTTCGATCGCCTCGCGCAGGTTGCCGAACTTGGTGCGCTCGAGCTCGAGCGACAGGTTGCCGGCGAAAGAGTTGCGCGGGGTGACGTCTTCCTCGAACGGCGGGTTGACCCACGGGTGGAGCTGGACCCCGATCTCGGCCTTGCCGGCGGCCAGCGGCGCCCGCAGGATCTCCGCAGCACGTTTCGACTGCGCGATCGGCCAGTCGACCAGATAGACCGGCACGACCCCTTCGTCCTCACAGAACTCCTGGAACCTGGCGAGCCGAAAGACGTGATCGAGGCCGTGGCCCTCGCGAGTCAGCGGCTTGCCCCAGTCGAATTCCTCCTCGGTATCGACGGTGAGCAGGAAGCGCTGCCCGAACGAGGGCTCGAAACGCGCGCATGCCGACCGCGGGGGCGGATCGAGTATCGATCGCATCGCCCGGCCTTCCCCTCTGTATCAGGCGGCCGAGGAGCCGCCGTTGCCCTGTCGCTCCTGCGTATGGGCGGCCCGCGGAGCGGTCAAGGCCGGCACTTCGAGCCGCAGGCGGTCGTCGGTCCGCTCGAGCGTGCCGCCGATCGCCTCGACTTCGGCCCGTGCCAGCCGCAGCGCGAAGCCGGGTCCGAACATGCCGGCGGAAATCGCCCGCGGCTGGCCCGGCGCCACCGCCGCGAACGGGTCTCCGTTGCCGGCGTAGGCCGCGGGCAGATCAGCGTCGAGCGTCACGCGTGCGCCGTCGCCGACCAGCACGAGGTCGACGATCTCGCCGGGAGCGAGCGCGCCGGCGATCGTCGCCAGAAGCCGCCAGATGAGCTGCATCGCGTCGCCCTCGTTCATGCCGATGACGAAGGGCGAGCCGTGCGCGGCCAGCTCGATCCGGGCGCTGCGCGGACGCAGCGCTCCTTCGAGGCGTTGCAAGGTCCGCGCAAGGGCCTCGCGCAGGTCGCATTCGCCTTCGTCGAGCCGGAGCGCGCCGGCCTCCAGCCGGGCGAGGCGGTCGATCTCGTCGAAACCCGCCATCAGCCGGGCCGCGTCGACCGCCACCGCGGCGGCGAGCGCGCGGTACTCGTTGGGCGCGCTGCCGAACATCTGCTGCTGGATCAGCTCGGCGAACCCCTGGATCGCGTTGACCGGCGTTCGCAGCTCGTGGAGCAACTGGCGCATCCGGTCGCCGCTGCCCCCGGGCGATGCGGGCGCGAGCGCCGGGGGCGGGACCGGCTGGCGCATCCGGCCCTGATAGCCGGCAAACTGGCCGGTCGCGGGGACGAACACCGGCGCCGCGTCGATGCGCCATTCGCCGGCGATCTCGGGCGGTCCGGAGAGGGCGCCGCGCACGCCGCGCAAGGGCTGGCGGCGCTCCATCGCCTTCCCGCCCGCGGCGTCGAGCACGGCCGCGGCGCCGGGGCGCGGTGGGCCCAGCATCAGCCCGACGACCAGCGGCGCCATCGCCGGATCGGCCCACTCCACGGTCCCCTCGGCATCGGTGGCGAAATCGAATGCCTGGCCGCGACGCGCGAACTCGGCGTCGAGCGGGCGCATCTCCTCCAGCGGCAGGCGCGGCGCAGTGCCGCCTTCGCGGCGGGCGCGCTGGAACGCTTCGATTCGCCGCACCAGGGCGCCGATGCCGGCCTCGGCCTCGGCCTCGGGCGGCGGCTTGGCCGGCGCGGGACGTTCGGCGGACGGCGAGGGCGGCTGGACGGGCAGCATGTCCGGTTCGGGCAGGACGAGGTCGCGCACGCCGAGCCGGTCGAGCACCTGGCGGGCGCTCATCGGCAGGTCGCGGCGGTGGCGCAGAAACCCGCGCGCGGTCAGCGGCAGGCGCGGAATCAGGAACAGCCAGTCGCGTTCGCTGAGCTGCGCGCTCGCCATCGCCGCGGCGGCCGCTTGCGGCTCGCCCCGCGCCAGCCAGGCGACAAGCGCGCGATTGCGCAGCCGCAGGCCCGGAGCGCGCAGGATCGCCGACTGCACCGCCTGGGGCAGCGCCTGGGCGAGCTCGCCGAGCCGGTCGTATGCCGCCATCGTCAGCGCGCCCGCCTCGCCGGCCGGCATCGAGCCCAGCAGGTCGAGCAGCTGCCGGTATTGCGTACGCGCGCCCGGCTCGCTGCGTGCGGCGCTGCGCAGCACGGTGGCGAGACGGTCGTCGAACTGCATCGGATCTCCGGCAACAAGCGGCACACGGGCGCAGTTTTGCGCAGCGTGGCCAATACCGAGTCCGGGCGAGGGAAGAAGCGGCTCCCGATCCTGCGTTGCAAAGCGGGACAATTGCGGTAATACACAATAATATTTCGGGGACGCCGCGCCGAGCGGCCTATAATTTCAAGGGTGGGGGCCCGGATGGCTACGCTCGACAGCATCGATCGGCGGCTGCTGGCCGAACTGCAGGCCGAAGGGCGGGTGACCAACGTCGATCTCGCCCGGCGGGTGGGGCTCACCGCGCCGCCCTGCCTGCGCCGCGTACGCGCGCTCGAGGAAGCGGGCGTGATCCGCGGCTACCACGCCGATCTCGACGCTTCGAGCCTCGGCTTCACCATCACCGTGTTCGCGATGGTCAGTCTCAAGAGCCAGGCGGAGGAGGACCTCCGGGCGTTCGAGAATCACATCAAGGGCCTGCCCGAAGTACGCGAATGCCACATGCTCAACGGCGAGATCGACTTCATCCTCAAGATCGTCAGCAAGGACCTGCAGAGCTTCCAGGAATTCCTGACCAGCAAGCTGACGCCGGCCCCCAATGTGGCCAGCGTCAAGACCTCGCTGACGATCCGCACCGCCAAGAACGAGCCCGGGGTGCCGCTGGACTGAGCGGCGTCGGTGCGCGGCGCTCGGCGCGGCGCGCCGGGTGAGGGGTTGAAATTCCGTCAGCCGGAAACGATCACCCGCGGGGCGGTCGGCGCTTGGCCGGCGGGCTTTTCCGATGCTAGCAGGGCCCGAACCTTCCAGAGAGATCCGGTCATGCGCAAATCGTTGCTGTTCCTTGGCTTGGCGGGCGCCTGCGCGACCCCCGCCGCGCTGGCTCACCATTCGTTCGCGGTCTATTTCGATTCCAGCAAGGAAGTGACCATCACCGGCAAGGTGACCTCGTTCCGGTTCACCAACCCGCACGGCATCGTCGTGCTCGACGTCACCGACGAGCAGGGCCGCGTGCGCGAGTGGCGCGCGGAAACGAACGCCCCGGTCGTGCTGCAGCGGCGCGGGTGGGCGCGCGATACGGTCAAGCCCGGCGAGACCATCACCGTCGAAGGCTGGCCTTCGCGCGACGGCAAGCCGTACATGCGTCTGCGCCGGGCGGTGCGCGAGGACGGGCGGCTGATCGGCACCGCCCCGTTCGGCCGCCAGGACCAGAGCTGACGATGCGGCACGTCCTGATCGGATTGACGCTGGCGCTCGCGCCGTCGCCCGCCGTCGCCCAGGCCGACCTGAGCGGCTTCTGGAACCTCGCGTTCGACGCCGCCGCGTCCGGGACCGTCGCTCCCGGCCTCGTCGCCAAGCTGCCGCCCGACACGGTCGTCATCGAGGACAGCGGTGCGCCCGAGTATCCGAAAGGCGAGTACGGCGGGCTGCGCCTGACGGCCGAAGCGCAGGCGAGGGCCGACGCCTGGGAGCCCGCAGACGAAATGGCGCTGTCGCGCGTGTGCCTGCCGCCCTCGATCGTCTACGCGGTGCAAGGCCCGTTCCCGTTCGAGGTCTACCAGACGCCCGAACTGATCGTGTTCAAGTACGAATACTACGACCAGTTCCGCCTGATCTTCATGGACGGCCGCGCCCACCCGCCCGCCGACGCCCCGCATTCGAAGATGGGGCATTCGGTGGGCCGCTGGGAAGGCGGCGAACTGGTGATCGACACCACCCACATCGCCGCCTCGACGATCACCAACAACGGCCTCGATCACAGCGACCGGGTGCGCATGGTCGAGCGCTACAAGCTAAGCCCGGACGGCAGGCGTCTTGTCGCCGTGCAGTGGTTCGAGGATCCGGTCATGCTCGAGAACAACGGCGCGCGGATCATCGAGTGGGCGAAGCACGACGGGCAGTACGTCTTCCCCTACGAATGCGATCCGAGCTTCGCGCTGGAGTATCAGGCGGCGGGCGAAGGCGGGGACTGAGTCCGTTTTGGGTGGAAGGCGGACATTGCGAAGCCAGGAATGAGCGGCGCTGGCCCGTCACTTATACGCAATGGCAGCGCTGCTTGGTCCCGCGAGGTGGATCACATCGCATGAGCTAAAGCCCGCCCCCATGCACCAATCGGAAAAATCAGCGCCAGTATAGTCGAACGCTTCACCGCCTTCGATCAACATGTTCAGCGACATCATCAGGCCGAAGACATTCTCGCGCCTCGCATCGTCGATCAATTGTTCGACCACGATAAAGGCCCCTCCATCGGGGAGCGCATCATAGGCCTTGGCGATCAGCATTTTCTTGGTTGGCAAGTCCCAGTCATGCAAGATCATCCCCATCGTAATAACGTCGGCCCGGGGAAGTTGGTCGTCGAAAAAGTCGACCACAGCGGTGTCTATTCGATCGGACAATCCCGCTTCAGCGATCTTGCGTTTCGCAATGGGCTCTACCGGAGCCAAATCCGCCGTCATGCAGCGCAGATGCGGATTGGCGCGTGCGATTGCGATGGAGAGCGCACCCTCTGCCCCGCCGACATCGCATGTGGTCCGATAACGGGAGAAATCGAACTTTTCGGCCAGCGCCATGAAATTGCCGGTTGAAATTCCGCTCATCGCCGCAAGAAACTGTTGCAGACCCTCAGGGTCGGAATAGACGGTCTCGAAAATCGAGGCCATGCCGCGACTGCTCTCATTTTGCGCCTTGCCGGTGCGCAGGCCTTTGTCGAGATCGGCCCAAAAGGGGTAAAGCCGATCATGCGCCATCTCAAGGAAGCCACCAACATAGGCCGGGCTGGCATTGTCCAGAAACGTCGCAGCTTCCTCTGAATTGGAATAGATCGCCTCGGGTCCGTCACTCTCGCGCTCAAGGAAGTTGAGCGCGACCAGCGCATCGGGAAAGTCTGGCACCGCGCGCTTGGCAAGTCCCAACGCATCGACAATCTGGGCACCTGTCATGGGAGTTTTGCCAAGCGCAGTAAAAAGTCCAAGATTGGTCGCGGTTTGCAGGGTGCGAGCGGGCCAGAAGCCCATACCGATCTGGATAATACGTTCAGGCGTTCTTGCTTGCATCGTTGGCCTCCCCTTGGCCCCGGAGGTGTGTGGCCAATCCCAGGATTGGTCAATTTCACCAGGAAAGAGGATTTCGGGTTCTGTTCGGCGGCAGAGGGAATGACGGCAACAGGCCCCAGGCGGAACTTGCTGGCCCTCAACCCTCCCGCCGCTCCATCCACTCCTCGAGCCATTTGATCGAGTAGTCGCCGCTCAGGATGTCGGGTTCCTTCAGCAGCCGCTGATGGAGGGGGATCGAGGTCTTGACCCCTTCGACGACCATCTCCTCGAGCGCGCGGCGCAGGCGCATGATGCAGCCCTCGCGGGTGCGGCCGTAGACGATGAGCTTGGCGATCATCGAATCGTAGTACGGCGGGATGCGGTAGCCGGCGTAAAGCCCGCTATCGACGCGCACGTGCATGCCGCCGGCTGCGTGATAGGCGGTGACGAGGCCGGGCGAGGGCGCGAACGTGTCCGGATCCTCGGCGTTGATGCGGCACTCGATCGCGTGGCCCTTGAACTCGATGTCCTCTTGCCGGACCGAGAGCGGTCGGCCCTCGGCGACGCGGATCTGCTCGCGTACCAGGTCTACACCGGTGATCATCTCGGTGACCGGGTGCTCGACCTGCAGCCGGGTGTTCATCTCGATGAAGTAGAACTCGCCGTCTTCCCACAGGAACTCGACCGTGCCGGCCCCGCGGTAGCCCATGTCCGCCATCGCCTTCGAGACGATCCCGCCCATCCGCTCCCGATCCTCGCGCGTGATGACCGGCGAAGGCGCTTCCTCGAGCACCTTCTGGTGGCGGCGCTGCAGCGAGCAGTCGCGCTCGCCGAGGTGGACCGCGTTGCCGTTTCCGTCGCCGAACACCTGGAACTCGATGTGTCGCGGATTGCCGAGGTACTTCTCGAGGTAGACCGTGTCGTCGCCGAACGCCGCCTTGGCCTCGTTGCCGGCCTGCTTCATCAGCGTTTCGAGCTGATCGGGGCCGGTGCAGACCTTCATCCCGCGCCCGCCGCCGCCCGAGGCGGCCTTGATGATGACCGGATAGCCGATCTCCGCGGCGATCTTCGCCGCCTCCACGGGCTCGGAGACCGCTCCGTCGGAGCCGGGCACCAGCGGCAGGCCCAGGCGGCCCGCGGTGCGCTTGGCCTCGACCTTGTCGCCCATCGTGCGGATGTGCTCCGGCTTGGGGCCGATCCAGGCGATGTCGTGCGCCTCGACGATCTCGGCGAACTGGGCGTTCTCGGAGAGGAAGCCGTAGCCCGGATGGATCGCGTCGGCGCCTGAGATCTCCGCCGCGGAGATGATGGCGGCGTGGTTGAGGTAGCTTTGCGCGGCGGGCGGCGGGCCGATGCAGATGGCATGATCGGCCAGGCGCACGTGCATGGCGTCGGCGTCGGCGGTCGAATGCACCGCTACGGTCTCGATGCCCATCTCGTGCGCGGCGCGGTGGATGCGGAGCGCGATCTCGCCGCGGTTGGCGATGAGCAGGCGGGTTATCGCCACGGCTTCAGGCGATGACGACCAGCGGCTGGTCGAATTCGACCGGCTGGGCGTTCTCGATCAGGATCTGCTGCACTGTGCCCTCGGCGGTGGCGGCGATCGGGTTCATCACCTTCATCGCCTCGACGATCAGCAGCGTCTGCCCGGCCTTGACCTTGTCGCCGACCTTGACGAACGGATCGGCCCCGGGCTCGGGCAGCAGGTAGGCCGTGCCGACCATCGGCGAGCGGATCGCGTTGGCCGTGTCCGGCGCGGCGGCTTCGGACGCCGGTGCGACCGGGGCCGCGGCTCCGGCAACCGGAGCGGCGGCCGGGGCGGTCGCGTGCTGCTGGACCGGTGTGGCGATCCCGCGCGAAACCTTGATCTTGCGGTCGCCGTCTTCGACTTCGATCTCGGTCAGGCCGGTTTCGGACAGCAGCTCGGCCAGCTCGCGCACCAGCCTGGTGTCGACGTTCATGCCGGCGCCGCGCCCGCTCTTACCACTCTCGGCCATTCGGTCCTCTTGGCTGGTCGAACAAGCCCGGCGCTATGCGTTTTGGCGCGCGGCAAGGCAAGCCATGGTTGCGCCGGATACCGATTACAGCCGCGCCGCCGCCTCGAGCGCCAGCTCGTATCCGAACGCGCCGAACCCGGCGATCGAGCCCTTGGCAGCCATCGCCACGTAGCTCTTGTGGCGATAGGCCTCGCGCGCGGCGGGGTTGGAAATGTGCACCTCGATCACCGGCGTCTTGATCGAGCGGATCGCGTCGTAGAGCGCGAGGCTGGTGTGCGTCAGCGCCCCGGCGTTGAGCAGCACGGCCCTCGCTCCTTCCGCCTGCGCCTCGTGCAGCCAGTCGCACAGGTGGCCCTCATGGTTCGACTGGCGCAGATCGACCTCGAGCCCGAGTGCCTTGGCCTTGTCCTCGAGCCGGCCGGCGATGTCGTCGAGGGTGTCGGACCCGTAGATATCCGGTTCGCGCAGCCCGAGCAGGTTCAGGTTCGGCCCGTTGATGACGTAGACCTTGTTGGACATCGGTTCCCCCTTGGCGCTCGCCGGAGGCCATAGCGCCAAGCGGGGGCGAGGGCAAAAGGCTTAGCGCTCCACCCCCTTGACCTTCCCCCACTGGCGGGCAGCAGTGTAGCCGAGGTAGCCGGTGCCGAAGAGCGCGTAGAGCGGCTCGGGCAGGCCGCTGAGGTAGGCGTTCATGCCGGCGGCGATGTCGCGGGCGGCCTCGGGGCGGAAGGCGGCGATCACGCCCATCGGCAGCGCCCACAGGATCATCGCGTACATCACGTAGAGGAAGCTCGGCCGGGCGCGGCTGGTCCACGGGTCGGCCGAGCCGGCCTCGACGACGATCGCCGAAAGCTGCCCCTTGAGCGCCTCGAGCTCGTGCGAGCCTTCGAGCTTGATCAGCTCAAGCTTGGCGTGCTCCCGCGCGGCCTTGTCGGGGATGACCTTGTCGATGATCGAGGCGATCGGGCTGATGAGGGATTCGAACAGGGGCATGGGCAGCGCTCCGCGGGTTGGCGATTCGCTCCCATTTGAACCGAACAGGTTCGTGTAGGAAAATGGATTCGTATAGGGTCCACTGGTCGGGACGACTGGATTCGAACCAGCGACCCCCACACCCCCAGTGTGATGCGCTACCAGGCTGCGCTACGTCCCGAGCCAGTGGAGGCGCGCCTATAGGCAAGGGCCCCCGCCAAGGCAAGCGGGGCTGATTGCGCGCCCATGGCTTTGCTGCTAGCGGGTCCGCCTCACCGGGGAGGTGCCGTTGCAAAGGGGCGCGCCGCTCACGATATCCCTGCCGCTTCTGGCGATCTGATGGGCCGAAAACATGCTTGAATTACTTGCCGCCGGTTCGGACGCGGCCGCGCCGCCGGGATGGCTGCAGTTCCTGCCCATCGTCGGCATGGTCGCGATCTTCTGGTTCCTGCTGATCCGCCCGCAGATGCGGCGCCAGAAGGCGCACGCCGCCAAGATCGCCTCGGTCAAGAAGGGCGACCAGGTGATTACCGCCGGCGGCCTGCTCGGCAAGGTCATCAAGGTCGACGACCAGTACGCCGAGATCGAAATCGCCCAGGGCGTGCGGGTTAAGGCGGTCAAGGCGACGCTGGGCGACATCGTGCCCCCCGGCGGCAAGCCGGCCAACGACTGATCGTGCAGGCGGCCTGACGATGCTCGATTTTCCGCTGTGGAAGCGTATCTGGCTGTGGGGCATCACGCTCCTTTTCGCGTTGGCGGCGGTGCCTTCGCTGATCACGCTGACCGGCGCGCGCTGGCCGGAAGCCTTGCCCAGTCCGATGGTCAATCTCGGGCTCGACCTCGCCGGCGGTAGCCATCTCATGCTCGAGGCCGACCCCCGTCAGGTGGCCAGGCAGCGGCTCGAGACGATGGAAGAATCGGTTCGCAACGTCCTGCGCAACGCCGAACCGCGCATCCAGATCGGCGACATTTCGACCTCGAACAACCGTCTGTCTTTCCTGCTCGAGGATCCGAGCCAGGTCGATGCGGCCCGCGACGCGATCGAGCCGCTGACCACCGGCGCCGGGCTCACCGGACAGCGCGACTGGACGTTCGACGTGGTCGACGGCAGCCGGATCGTGCTGGCGCAGACGCGCGCCGGGCTCGACCTTGCCGTCAACAACGCCATGGAAAGCGCGACCGAGGTCGTGCGCAAGCGCATCGACGCGATCGGCACGCGCGAGCCGACGATCATTCGCCAGGGCGCGCAGCGGATCGTGGTCCAGGTCCCGGGCCTCGACGACCCGCAGGAGCTCAAGGACCTGCTCGGCCAGACCGCCGAGCTGGAATTCAAGCTCGTCGACGGCGCCGCGCTTCCTTCCGACATCGCCCAGGGCATCGCTCCGCCGGGCAGCGAGATCGTGCCCTACGCGCCGAACACGCCGGGCGCCGGTACCTCGATCGCGGTCCGGCGGCTCGGCGGCATTCGCGGCGATTCGCTGACCGACGCCCGGCAGAGCTACGACCAGCAGACCAACGAGCCGATCGTCAACATCACGTTCGACGCCCAGGGCGGAGCCCGCTTCGCCCGGCTGACCACCGAGAACGTCAACAAGCCGTTCGCCATCATCCTCGACGGCGAGGTGCTGTCGGCTCCCAACATCAACCAGCCGATCTACGGCGGATCCGCGCAGATTTCGGGCGGGTTCACGGTCGAGACCGCCAACCAGCTTGCCATCGCGCTCCGCTCGGGCGCGCTGCCGGTGGATCTCGTGGTGATGGAGGAGAGCACGATCAGCGCCGAGCTCGGCGCTGACTCGATCACGAAGGGAGCGATCGCGCTCGCCGTCGGGCTGGGAGCGCTGATGGTCTTCATGATCGTCACTTACGGCCGCTTCGGGTTCTACACCTGCGCCGCGCTGATCCTCAACGTGATGATGATCCTCGGGGTGATGGCCTACCTCGGCCCGCTGGCCGCGCTGACCTTGCCGGGCATTGCCGGGCTGGTGCTGACGGTGGGCGCGGCGGTCGACGCGAACGTTCTGATCAACGAGCGCATCCGCGAGGAACGCGCCAAGGGCCGCCGCGTCGTCCAGTCGGTCGAGGCGGGCTACAAGGAATCGAGCAGCGCGATCTTCGACGCCAACATCACCAACACCATCGCCGCGGTGCTGATGTTCCTGTTCGGCTCGGGCCCCGTGCGCGGGTTCGCGGTCGTGCTGATGATCGGCATCGTCATGTCGGTATTCACCGCCGTGACCCTGTCGCGCATGTGGGTGTCCGGCTGGCTGCGCCGCCAACGCCCCGCCGACATCGTGTTGTAGGGACACAGAGATGAAACTCCTCAAGCTCATCCCCGACAACACGAACATAAAGTTCCTGCGCTGGCGTGTGCCGTTCTACGTCGTCAGCCTGCTGCTGATGGCGGCTTCGGTCGGCCTGGTGGTGACCCAGGGCCTCAATCTCGGGGTCGATTTCGTCGGCGGGCAGTCGATCCGCGTGACCTTCACCGAGACGGCCGAGGCGCCGATCGCCGAGGTGCGCGAGGAGATCGACGCCCTCGGTTACGGCGAGCCGATCATTCAGCAAGTGGGCGCGCCCAACAGGATCGATATCCGGATGCGGCTTCCCGATGGCGAGGGCGCCGGCGTGGTCGAGCAGATGGTCCGCGAGGTTCGCGGCACGGTGCAGGAGAATCACGCCGATGCGCGCATCGACGGCGTCGAGGCCGTCTCGGGCAAGGTTTCCGACGAGCTGTTCCGGACCGGCATGATGGCGCTCGCCCTCGCGATGGTCGGAATCTCGATCTACATCTGGATGCGCTTCGAATGGCAGTTCGGCTTCGGCGCCCTGTTCGCGCTGGCGCACGACGTGACGCTTACCCTCGGGATGTTCGCGCTCACCCAGCTCGAATTCGATCTCAACATCGTCGCCGCGCTGCTGACGCTGATCGGCTACTCGCTCAACGACAACATCGTCATCTACGACCGCATCCGCGAGAACCTGAAGAAATTCCGCAAGATGCCGTTGCCCGAGCTGCTCGACCTCTCGGTCAACGAGACGCTCTCGCGCACCGTGGTGACCACCGTCTCGCTGCTGATCACCCTGCTCGCGCTGCTGCTGCTCGGGCCGGACGTGATCTTCGGTTTCACCGCGGCGATCACGATGGGCATCTTCGTCGGCACCTACAGCTCGATCTTCATGTCGACGCCGATCCTGATCTGGCTGGGCGTGACCTCGGACAGCTTCGTGCCGATCGAGAGCCGCGCCGACGCGCAGGTCCGCAAGGCGCGCGGGCAGCCCGAGGCCGAGGCTTAAGCCAGCAGTCCCTCGTAGTAATCCACCAAGGCCGCCGCGTTCGCTTCCCAGCCGAAGCGCGCGGCGCAGGCGGCGACGGCCTGGCGCGATGGCGGGAAGGCGAGCAGGTCGCGCACCGCGTCGGCGATCGCGTCGGCGTCGCGTTCCACGATCCGGCCAGCCTCGGGCCTTGTCAGGACTTCGCGCGCGCCGCCAGCCTCGGTGATGACCAGCGGGCAGCCGCAGGCGAGCGCTTCGACCCAGGCATTAGCGAGGCCCTCGCTCGCGGACGGCAGCACCATCGCGTTGGCGGCCGACAGGACTCGCGGCAGCCGCTCGTGGTCGAGCGAGCCGAGGAAGTGCACCCGGCCGTCCATGCCGCTCTCGCGCGCCAGCAGCTCGAGCGCGGCCTGGTCGGGGCCGGTGCCGACGAGGGCAAGGCGGGCATCGGGCAGCCGCGCGAGCGCGCGGATGACGAATTGCTGGCCCTTGCGCGAGATCAGCGCGCCGACCGTCGCCAGGAGCGGGCCGTCGGCAGCAATTCCGAACCTGCTCGCCAGCAACGCCCTGCTTTCCGGGCGATCCAGCGGCCTGAACAGCTTGCGGTCGAGGCCGGTGTAATGGACCGTGATCTTCTCGCGGGCAAAGCCGAGTTCGGCCATGTCGGCGGCGAGCGCTTCGCTGACCGCGAGCAGCCCGGCCGCCTGATCGCCGGCGCGCAGCATCTTGCGCAACGCATAGGCCTTGCCGCCCCACAAGTGGATGTCGGCCCCGCGCGCCTTGATCGACAGCGGCAGCTCCAGCGCCGCAGCGACTTTCGCCGCGGCGGGTCCGTCGGGATAGAAGAATTGCGCATCGACGAGGTCGAAGGGCGCCAGCGCATGGAGCCGCTTCGCCAGCGGCAGCACCGCGCGGGCGATCATCGCCGGATTGATCGGCCCGCCCAGCTTGGGGACCAGCGTGAACCGCGGTCGATGGACCGTCACCCCGTGCTCGACCCCGGTCACCGCCGCTTCGGCGAGCGCCTCGTAGCGGCCCACCGCCAGCGGGGGCACTCCGATGGGATTGATTACCGTCACGTCCCAGTCGCCGCGCGCGGCGAGCGCTTCCATCTGCCGCGCGACGAACGTGCCGAAGCGCGGCCGGTGCGCGTCCGGGTACAGCGTCGCGATCGAGAGCAGGCGTTTCACAGCTTGCGGACCAGCATCTCCGCAACGGCCAGCCAGGCCGGGTTGTCGACGACGATCTGCCGTTGGCCGGCGCCGGGCGGCAGCAGTCCGACCATGCTGCCCTGCCGGTCGATCAGCCGCCCGAACGCGAACCGCCCGCCCGAACGCGGCACCAGCACGTCGCGGTTGATCAGCTTCGGCGCCTCGTCGACCGCCATCTGCCGCAGCCACAGCTGGTCGCCGGCGCGGTATTCGCCCTGCGGCGCATCGACCGCCAGGCACACCAGCGGGGCGTCTCCGCCAAGCTCGACCGGCAGGATCGCGTCGCGCGGGGAGGGCAGGGCCTCCGCACCGCCATCGGTCAGGCGCGCGACGACCAGCGTCTGCCCGGCTGCCTCGCCCCTGACCAGCAGCTCGGGACCGACCCCGAGCGCGGCGGCGATGCGGTTCATCCACACCAGCGAAAGGTTGCGCATTCCGGTTTCGAGCCGGCCGATGGTCTGCGCCGTGGTGGCGGGCTCGCAGGCGGCCGCGACCTCGGCCAGCGTCATGCCCTTCTGCTTGCGGATATCGCGGATGCGATTGATCACGTGCGGTCTTTCCATAACCAAATCGGTTTTTTTGTTTTCCTACAACACAGCGGATTTGGCAAGAGATTCGTCCAACCGAAGGAGCGATTCGCATGCCCCGCAAACTTGTCGAACTGGAATTGACCGCCGAGGGCCCGCTTCGGCTGGCGGGCAAGCCAGCAGCGCACGGCAAGCCAAGGCGTCGTCCCGGTGTGGGGGCAAGGCGCCGCAGCGTCACCGTCAACCTGGCGGAATCGCCGCTCGGCTGGCTGCACGCCCACGGCCACCTCGACGACCGGCTGTTCGATGCCGGCGAGCGGCTGCGCGCCGACTACGAGACCGCGCAGATCGCGCCGACCGTCACCATGCGTTGGGAACCGGTGCGCATCCCGGGTACCGCCGGCAAGCTCGCGCCGACCGAGCGCCAGGTCGCCGCGCGCACCCGCTTCGGCGGGGCCATCGCCGCGGCGGGAAAGGGGCTCGACGATATCCTGTGGCGCGTCGTCTGCGCCTGCGAGGCCGTACCCGCGGCCGAGAAGGCGCTCGAATGGCCCGCCCGCAGCGGCAAGCTGGTGTTGCGCATGGCACTCGACCGGGTGGCCGATTTCTACCGGATCCGGTGACCAGGCGCTCTCTCCCCGCCGGGAGAGGCTTTCATCCCTCGACCATCTGCGCCAGCGCGAGCCAGCGTTCCTCGGCGGCTTCCTTCTCGGCGCGGAGCGTGTCGAGCCGGGCGGTCATTCGGGCGAATGCGCCAGGATCGCGGCCGTACAGGTCCGGGTCGGACAGCGCGTGCTCGCCCCTGGCGATCTCGGCGTCGAGCTCCTCGATCCGCGCCGGCAGCAGGTCGTAGTCGCGCTGGTCCTTGTAGGAGAGCTTCACTTTCCCCTCCCGCTTGCGGGAGGGGTCAGGGGAGGGCTTGTTGGCGGGTGGAGCTTGGACAGGCCCACCCCCAACCCCTCCCGCAGGCGGGAGGGGAGTCTTCTTGCGCTTCGCTTCCCAGTCCTCGTATCCGCCGGCGACGATGTCGACCGTGCCGCTGCCGTCCAGCCCCAGCGTCACGGTCACCGTCCGGTCGAGGAAGTCGCGGTCGTGGCTGACGATCAGCACGGTGCCGTCGTAGTCGGCGATGACTTCCTGGAGCAGGTCGAGCGTCTCGAGGTCGAGGTCGTTGGTCGGCTCGTCGAGCACCAGCAGGTTCGAGCGCCTTGCGAACTCGCGCGCCAGCAGCAAGCGGCTGCGCTCGCCGCCCGAGAGCGTGGCGATCGGCGTGTCGACCAGCCCGGGCTCGAACAGGAAGTCCTTGAGATAGGCCTGCACGTGCTTGCGCACGCCGCGCACGTCGAGCCAGTCGCCGCCCTCGGCGAGCACGTCGCGGACCTTCTTGTCTCCCGCCATCAGGCTGCGCTGCTGGTCGATCATCACCCCGTGCAGCGTCCTGGCCAGCGTCACCTTGCCCTCGTCGGGTTCGAGGTCGCCGGTCAGCAGGCGGAGCAGCGTGGTCTTGCCGCTGCCGTTGGCGCCGACCACGCCGATCCGGTCGCCGCGCTGGATGCGCAAGGTGAAGTTGCGGATGATAGCGCGGTCGCCGAAACGCTTGGTGACGTTCTCCGCCACGATCACCGACTTGGTGCGCACCTCGCCATCGCTTTCCAGCGCCAGCCTGGAGGTGCCGGTCTTGCCGATCATCGCTGCGCGCTGGGCGCGCATCCGGTGCAGCGCCTCGAGCCGGCCCTGGTTGCGCTTGCGCCGCGCGGTCACCCCTCGTTCGAGCCAGTGGGCCTCGAGCTTGAGCCGGGCGTCGAGCTTCTCGGCGGCGCGCGCTTCCTCGGCGTAGACCGCCTCCTCCCACGCCTCGTAGCCGCCGAAGCCGACTTCCTTGCGCCTGAGCTGGCCGCGGTCGAGCCACAGCGTAGCGCGGGTCAGGCGCTTGAGGAAAGTGCGGTCGTGGCTGATGGCGATGAACGCCCCCCGGTACCGCGTCAGCCAGGTCTCGAGCCAGTCGATCGCGGCGATATCGAGATGGTTGGTCGGCTCGTCGAGCAGCAGCAGGTCCGGATCCTGCGCCAGCGCCCGGGCCAGCGCGGCGCGGCGCCGCTCGCCGCCGCTGGCGCTGTCCGCGGGCCGAGCCATGTCGATCCCGAGCTGGCCCGCGATCGCCTCGACCTCGTGCCGCTGCGGCGCATCCTCGCCGTGCAGCGCGTAGTCCATCAGCGTGGAGTAACCGGTGAAGAACGGATCCTGCTCAAGCACGACGATGCGCACGCCCGGCTGGATCGAGCGCTTGCCCCTGTCGGCCTCGATCCGATCGGCGATCAGCCGGAACAGCGTGGTCTTGCCCGCGCCGTTGCGGCCGATCAGCGCCAGCCGGTCGCGCGGGCCGATGTTGAGGCCGAGACCGTGAAACAGCCAGCGCCCTCCCTGCTGCAGGCCCAGGCCTTCCCAGGAGAGGATCGGTGCTTCGGCCATAGGGCGCGCCACCTAGGGGCTTGCGCGCGCCCCCGCAAGGAACCCGGCGGTTCAGCGGCGCGTAATGGCAGCGAACGCACCCGTTCCGCGATCAAACGGAGAATTCCCATGCATCGTTTCGTCCTGCCATTCCTCGCGGCCTCGGCGCTCGCCGCCCCGGCCGCCGCCGCCGAAATCCAGATCGCCGCGACCGGCCCGGTCGTCGAGCTGACCGTCAACGAAAGCGTCGAGGCCGCGCCCGACATCGTCAACGTCGGTGCCGGCGTGACCAGCCAGGCGCGCACCGCGGTCGAGGCGATGCGCGCCAACGCCACCGCGATGACTGCGGTGATCGAGCGCATCAAGGCGCTCGGCGTGCCCGAGCGCGACATCCAGACCATCGGCATCAATCTCGGCGCGATGTACGATTACAACCAGCAGACCCAGCGCCAGGTGTTTCGCGGCTACCAGGCCTCGAACCGGGTCAGCGTCAAGCTGCGCGACATCCAGCGCACCGGCGAGGTGCTCGACGCGCTCGTCGCCGCCGGCGCCACCGACCTGAGCGGACCCGACTGGTCGATCGACGACGACACCGCCGCGCGCGCCCAGGCGCGCCGCCAGGCGATGGAGACCGCCCGCGCCCAGGCGCTCGAATACGCGCGCGGCGCCGGCTTCTCGGGCGTCCGCCTGCTCCAGGTCAGCGAGACGATCGCTCGCCAGCCGCCGATGCCGATGCTGCAGATGGCCCGCGCCGAAGCCGCCGATGCCTCGACCCCGGTCCAGCCCGGCATGGTGCAGGCAGGCGTTACCGTCACGGTCGCCTACGAGATGACCCAATAGCCACACCCGCAGGTGAATGGCGGCGCTCAGCCGCATTCACTCCTTGTTCAATGGCTTGTGCCTAGGCACACAACCCTGATGCGCAAGCTGTTCGCCCTCGCTGTTTCCGCCGCCCTGCTTTCGGGCGGCCTCGCCGTGCCCGCGGCGGCGCAGTCGCGCGGCGACCAGGCGAGCGCGCGCGAGGAGCTGAAGGCAGGCCGGGAGCTGGCGCCGCGCGAGATCGAGCGCCGCGTCGTCCCGCAGATGCGCGGCCACGAATACCTGAGCTTCGAGTACGATTCCGACGCGAGCGCCTATCGCCTCAAGTTCATCAAGGAAGGCCGGGTCGTGTGGGTCGACGTCGACGCGCGCACCGCGCGGATACTGCGCATCTCGCGCTAGCATTACGGAAACGGCCGCCCCGTTGACGCGTTCATGTCGAAGGCCCACATCGTGAGCCGCGTCACAGCAGGGGAATTCGTCAGACCATGCGTATCCTGATCGTCGAGGACGAGCCGACGCTCGGACAGCAGCTCAAGTCGACGCTCGAGCAGACCGGCTATGCGGTCGATCTTTCGACCGACGGCGAGGACGGCCACTTCCTCGGCTCGACCGAGGATTACGACGCCGCGATCCTCGACCTCGGGCTGCCCGAGATCGACGGGCTGACCGTGCTCGGCATGTGGCGCAAGGAAGGGCGCAAGTTCCCGGTCCTGGTGCTGACCGCGCGCGACAGCTGGTCGGACAAGGTCGCCGGGCTCGACGCGGGCGCCGACGACTATCTCGCCAAGCCGTTCCAGACCGAGGAGCTGATCGCCCGCCTGCGTGCGCTGATCCGCCGCGCCTCTGGCAACGTCAGTTCGGAGCTGATCGCCGGCACCGTGCGGCTCGACACCCGCTCGGGCCGGGTCACCCTGGCCGGCGAGCCGGTCAAGCTGACCGCGCAGGAATACAAGCTGCTCAGCTACCTGATGCACCACAAGGGCAAGGTGGTCAGCCGCACCGAGCTGATCGAGCATATCTACGATCAGGATTTCGACCGCGATTCGAACACCATCGAGGTCTTCGTCACCCGCATCCGCAAGAAGCTGGGTGCCAACGTGATTACCACTATCCGTGGACTTGGCTACAGCCTCGACGACCCCGACGAGCCCGGCCGCGGCGAGTGACGCCGTCGCCGTGAGCGCGCCCCCGGCGGGCGCGCCTGCGCGCGAGGAGGCGGTCCCCGCTCCGGCCGCGCCGCATACCGGCAGCCTCTCGCGCCGGATGATGCTGATCGCCGCCGGCTGGATCACGATCCTGCTGCTCGGCGGCGGCGTGGCCCTCGACCGGACGCTCTCGGCGCTCGTCACCCGGCAGTTCGACCAGCAGCTCAATTACACCCTGACCGCGATGATCGCCTCGGCCGAGATCGATCCGCTCGGCGACGTCTGGTTCAACCGCCCGCTCGGCGACCAGCGCGTGCTCGAGCCCTACAGCGGCCTCTACTGGCAGGTGAACGGAGAGGGCCGCGAACCGTACCTTTCGCGCTCGCTGTGGGACAGGACGCTGGACGTGAGCGGCCAGGAGGCGTGGAACGAGCCGCTCTACCACGATTCCGACCAGTTTCCCGACGAGCCGCTGCGCGTCGTCGAGCGGACGATCACCCTGCCGGGCTCGCCGGTCGACTGGCAGTTCGTGGTCGCCGGCGCGCGCGCCGGGCTGAATGAGCAGCTTGCCGCGATCCGCTCGATCCTGGTGTGGAGCTTCGCGGCGCTCGGCATCGGGCTCCTGGTGATGGCTATGCTGCAGACCTGGTACGGGCTGAGTCCGCTGCGCCGCGTGCGCCGCGCCATCGCCCGCATCCGATCGCACGGCGCGAACCGCGTCACCGACCCGCTACCGCAGGAAGTGCAGCCGATGGTCGAGGAGCTCAACGCGTTGCTCGCGCATTCGGAGACCCAGGCCGAAGAGGCGCGCACCCACGCCGGCAACCTCGCGCATGCGCTCAAGACGCCGCTCACCGTGCTGACCAACGCCGCGACCGCGCACTCGCCCGACATCGACGAGACCGTGCTGCGCGAAGTGGCGACGATGCGCCGCCAGGTCGATCACCACCTTGCCCGCGCCCGCGCGGTGGGCCGCCGCGCCACCGGCCATGCCCGCACCGACGTGTTCGAGGCGGTCGAGGCGGTCGAGCGCGCGGTCGCCCGGCTGCACCCGCAGGTCCGCTTCGACAGCAGCGGCTCGCGCACCGCGCAGGTCGCGATGGAGCGGCAGGACCTCGACGAGATCCTTGGCAACGTGATCGAGAACGCCGCCAAGTACGGCGGCGGCAGCGTGTTCGTCACGGTCGATCCCGATCCGTCCGACGAGCTCGCCGGCGTGTGGATCGAGGACGACGGGCTCGGCATCTCGCCGGCCGACCGCGCCAAGCTGTTCTCGCGCGGGGCGCGGCTCGACACCGAGAAGCCCGGCACCGGCCTCGGCCTCGCGATCGTGCGCGACGTGGTCGAGATCTACGGCGGCAAGGTCGAACTCGGCGAAAGCGAGGACCTCGGCGGCCTGCTGGTGACGCTCAGGCTGCCGCGGGCGGGGTAAGGGCTTTTTCAAGCGGTTCGGGGTATCGGGGCATTGATGGACGGAGCATCCGCGTACGGCCCCGCGCGCTCGCGGCGGCAATGGGGAGCGCTGGCGCTCGCGATAGTGCTGTTCGCGGGCGGGTTCGCGGTGGCCAACCGGTTCCAGCTGACCCACGGCGTGCTCTACCGGCTGGCGGCGAACGACGCGGCGAACGCGGCGGGCAACTTCGTCGCGCTCGGCGTCCAGGCGCTGGTGCTGCTGGCGGCGCTGTTCCTGCTCCCGCGCCGGCTGTTCGGCGCGGCGATGGCGCTCGCTTTCGCGTCGATCCTGGTCAACCTCGGCTACGGGCAGACGGTCAACGACACGATTTCGGCCGGCACGGTGGCTTGGATGACGGCCGAGGCGCGGCAGGCCGGCAACGTCGCGGGCGAGTTCGCGCGGCCGCTGCTGCTGGCCGGCGTGCAGACTTTCGCCGCGGTGGCGCTGTTCGTCGCGGTGCGGCTGGCGCTGGCGCGGGGCGGCTGGGTGCGATCGGGCCGGCTCGCCGGATCGGGCGGGGTGGCGCTGCTGCTGGCGCCGAGCCTGCTGGCGGTGCCGCTCGGCGTTCCGGCCTCGGCGGCCGAGCGCAACGTCTATTCGCTCGGCTTCAACGTGGCGATGGCCGCGCCGGCGCCGCCGCGCGCCGCCGTCGATCTCGTTCCCGACACCGCGAGCGCCCCGCGCCACATCGTCTGGCTGGTCGACGAAAGCGTCGCCTACGGCCAATTCCGGGAGATCGTCGCGCCCGGGCTCGCCGGCATCGCGCACGTCGATTTCGGCATGGCCGCCTCGCTCGGCCATTGCAGCGCGCCGTCGAACCTGGCGCTGCGCTCGGGCGTCGACGTCCGCAACGCCGGCCCGAAGCTCGACCTGCGCCGCACCCCCTCGATCTGGGGCTACGCGCGCAAGGCCGGCTACCGCACCATGCTGATCGACGGGCAGACCGGCGGCGCGCCGCAGAACCTGCTGCTGCCGCCCGAACGGGTGCTGATCGACGAGATCGTGCCCGCCGCCGGCGGCCCCGACACCGACCGTGCCGTCGCGGCGAGGATCAACCGCCAGCTGCGCGGGAGCGGGCGCACCTTCACCTACGCATTGCTCCGAGGAGTGCATTTCCAGTACCGCGACCACTATCCGCCCGGATCGATCCCCGCCGACAGCCCGACGCTGCTCCACTACGCGACCGCGCTCGAATACTCGAAGCGCGGTTTCTTCGAGCGGCTGCTCGAGGGCGTGCAGAGGGAGGACGTCGCGGTCGTCTACACTTCGGACCACGGCCAGAACTTCGCCGCGGGGGCGGTGCCGCATTGCAGCCCCTCGCCGGTGCCGACCGAGCTGCACGTGCCCTTGCTGGCGTTCCTGCCCGAGCGGCTCGCCGCCGCCTACGCCGAGGCGCCGCGCGCCGGCCATTCCGCCAGCCAGATCCTCCCCGCCACGCTGATCTGGATGGGCTACGACGCGCAGGCGGCGCAGGGCGCCTACGACAACGACCTGTCCCGCGCTCCCGCCCGCTACGTCCGCTTCGACCGCGACGTCGTGCCGCTCAGGGCCGGCGACCCGATCGGCATCGCCGTCACGGACGCGTTTCCGCGCGGCTGAAGGGTTCACGCTGCATACAACCTCGGCGCGTTAACCCTCTGTGTTGCCACTCGAATTTCGCACGGAGACCCTGTCATGAACAGCATCATCCTGCGCCCGGCACTCATTGCCGTCGCCGCCCTCGGGCTGGCTGGGTGCAGTTCATACGATCGCGGATACGGCTACAGCCGCGTCGCGGTCGGCCACTCGAACTACGCGCGGCCCTATTACGGCTGGTACGACGGGTACTACTACCCGGGCACCGGCTACTACGTCTACGACCGCTCGGGCTCGCGCTATCGCTGGAGCGACCGCTATCGCGGCTACTGGGAAGCGCGCCGCCCGTCGAGCCGCTCGTATCGCGACAACTGGAGCGGTTACCGCCAGGATCGCCGCGATGACCGGCGCGATTGG
>Ga0307505_10000541_pt1 | contig 40844 bp, 26 predicted proteins | sample 23_S_MG_FD_202183 | JGI IMG/M metagenome (GOLD analysis project Ga0307505, IMG submission 202183) | Soil microbial communities from Populus trichocarpa stands in riparian zone in the Pacific Northwest, United States - 23_S | ecosystem: Environmental > Terrestrial > Soil > Riparian zone > Trees...
GCTCCGATAGTGGGGGGAATGACTCCAGTAGTGTCGATAATAACTTGAGTAGCTGCGAAAAGGCTATGAAGGCCGCAGCAGATGTGCCTGACATGCAGGATACCGTTGAGGATATTGATCCTGTTATTCGGGCCTGTGGATCAATGGATGAGTTTATAGCGGCAAGTTCTCAGTTCCCCGCAGCGTTGGATGGTGCAGGAGAGGAAATTTTTGTAACCAATCGATGTACCTACAACGCATCTTTACAAAATACGACGATATGCAAGTCGCTGGCGAAGTAACGCCAAGCAGTGAAGTGCGGCCGCTTTTTAAGCAGTCAGCCTTAATCACAGGACAAACGCGGCCGCAGTTGCCAATCTTGGTACAACACGATGTTAGCCGTTAATAATAAGTTTGGTTATCCTAAACGACCATGACTCAGTTTGAACTTCATGAATCGATGATAATAATTCTAATGCAAATTTATTTCTATCGTGGCTAGTCACATGAGAGTTCCAGTCATAACGATCACCAAAGGCATACTGGGCCTCATTTTGAACAAGTTGATATACCTGATCGGTAATGATATGGTGATCCGGAAACTCAGTACGAGAAATTATGGCATGCGGCTCATTGATTAGGTGATCATCCACAATTGTGGAAACCTCAATGTTTTCAGCGAACAACGAGCCTAGCGAAGATCTATGATGGACAAATTTATCGCCCATGCTGTCTTTCCGAGAAACCTGCCTAACAATAGGCGGGCCTGGAGGGGCCGAAGGTAAAAGAGTATAGGTTAGTAGCAAGCTGTCACTGTGATCCATTTGAGATATCTCAACTATCAAACGTGCGTTGCGTTGTTGATAAAACGGCAGTGTAGAGGCCAATACCCCAAAGTTATCTGCAACCAGGCGAATATAGTTGCTGATGATCTCTGGAAGAATCGTTTGGATTAACTGAAGTGTAAACTGAAATTCTTTGTCTTGGTAGATATCAGAAAATAATTTATGGGGTGAAAATGAGGGTGGTGGAAGTCTTTGCAAACTTATAGTGTCTTGGGATATTAACCACTGAAATGTGCTTAAAACGTTTCGCTGTCTGACATACCATCTCCTTTGAGACTCATTGCTGGCTTCAAATGCGTCGAGCCATGTTTGTTGTAGTACCTCAATTCGCTGTAGTAGTTCTTCGTAAAATGATGTTTGAGCACTTTCTAGTGATTCATATCCTAGAAAATCCCAATAATAACCGGATGGGGTATTCGCCCAACTTGTGGAATGCTCTCTTAAAAAATTATGGGTTCGTTCTATGACAAGTGTTGGGCAATTTGATTCGTTCAGTAGCCAATGACCAACTAGGTTTGCTATTTGTGTGTTGATTTCTGAAAGAGCGACCCACTCAGGTAAATTGGCTCGTGATAAATTTGCTAACTGGTTTGATACGTTTCCTCCCGGTTTGATCTGTTGTTGCCCAATTGCGTCCAAATCTGTTATCACTTCACCAGGTACAAATAAAATTGGCTGGGGGTATTCCTCAGTTGTGGTTCGATAACCATGAATGTTATCTGTAATCCACAGGCCTGCTTTTCCCAAAGTATAGGGCGGGATTCTCATTTTTATATTCGGGAATTGATCTCGCAAAGCTGAGTAGGCTTTAATGAATCTTTCCACATCGTGTTGCTTGATTTTACGATTCTGTAACTTTCCTGGCAGATTATTCGCTTTGTTTGACAAAGATTTTACTGTACTTATAAACAACGGCAGATCAACATCAATCAAATCGATGAACCATTCTTCTGAGTCATTTATCCCTGCAACACTGGTGTAAAAAAACAAGGCGTCTTTGCCAAGACGTGTAGAGGTAACATAACGAATTTCTTTAACTCTATGGGCTTTGTCTAGAACACTGGGCCAATTACGCGCTTTGACGGTGAAAACATAAGCTCTTAATTTCCCAAAGGGGAAGGTCAGGTAAGAGTTACCATTATGATCTCCGCGACGCCTGAGTAATCCATAACGCAGAGTGTCATTATATGCGGTAGAGAATTCGGCGATTTGGCTTAATTCTTTATAAAACTCAAGTTCGTTGAGTTCCAACAAATCCAATCTGATCATCATCTCAGATGCCTTGCAAATAATTAACTCCGCAATTAAACGCCGTTGTTTGTCAAATACGGCCATTTTGTAAGACCAGTAATGATCAAATACCTGCTTGTCTGAAAGATCGGTAGGAATTGACTCTTTTCCACGGTAAACCTCTGCTACAAAGCGAAGGATTTGAGGCATGCTACATTCATTGCGTGTCTCTCCGCTTAAGGAACCATGAATGTGAAATCTGGAACGATATTTCGACCATGCTTCGTCTAATTCGTGCTCGTTAAAGACTTGTAGAGGAATTCCCGGCAGGTCGCCCCTTTCGACTTTAGGGTAAGTGTTTCTACCAAATTGATTTAGAGTAATATTGCGTTCTCCAATAAATTCAGACCAATCAGTAGTTTTGCAACTAACACAAAGTCGAGTGTTTGTGGAATTTAGACGCCTGGTAAATTCGTTTAGTTCTGCTCGAAGAGTACTGAGTTGTCCCGGGTATTCATCTAGCCCATCAACGAAAATATAAAGAGTGGAGTGATGCGTTGCGACAATCTCACAAAAGCGATGAATGATACGTGCGATTGGTTCGTCTTTTAAGAACCCCCAGACAAAATCACTCGCAATGGCTCCTGTCAACCCATTCGCTAAATCAGTTGCGCGATAAAATAAAACAACTCCTCTATTGTTATCGCTGATTGATTCCGCTAAGGCGCAAAGTTCATTTGTTTTGCCAATGCCTGAATCTCCAGTGATAGCGAAACAGAGGAAACTGCTGGAAATAAAAGCCTCAAAGCTCTGGCGTAATGAAGATCTAGAAACGTATAAATCGGGATCGTAATATCGTACATCGTCAGGCGTACTTTTTAGGTCAGCTATCCTTCCTCTTGTTTGTTCATTACAAAATGCTTTGAGGGCATCAAAATCGAGGCTAAAAAGTGTATGCACAGCCCATCGCCGCATTTCTTCATTCGCACCCTGATGTTTCATCCCGTTGAGCACCCAAGTGGCACTGCTAGGGGTTCCGGATTTAATCAGGTCGGTCGTAATCGTGTCATATACTCGTAGCTCTTTGCCATTAGTGATAATCGTAAAAGGTGGCATATTGAGCAGGAGGCGTGCATATGATAAGCCTTGATCTCTATCTCTATCCGTTAGTTCTATGTTTGGAGCTTTAGTTTCAATGATTGCTAGAGGCAATTTGTCGCGCAGGAGGAGTAAATCACTTCTCCCCCTCACTGTAGAGTTGTTTTTGGTTCGAGAATTTATTGCTATTGAAGTATGCCCAATTTTAATTTTGAATGAGTCCTGCAAAGACATTTCTTGAAGCGTAAACCCAAGCTCCAAAAAATATGAAGCCATACTGAGTAGTATTTCATCTTCGGAATCAGGCAGGAAAGGAAAATGAACGTTATTTAGTCCCATAATCTATTTCAATTAATTTGCCGCGGCCGCTAAGAAAGTGCGTGGTCTAACTCAAACATTACCATTGCCGTGTTGAAGACTACTCGGCGCGCATCTTCCCAAACGAGCGGTTCGCCTTCTTTTTGTCCACCGTGCTCTTGCCTTTGAATGAGATCGTGCGTTGTCCCCAAGTAATTCGTTAACGCTTCCAAAAACTTCTCGACCCTATCACCCTGTTTCTTGCTTTGTACAGCAAGAACAGCTTTCGTTCGCGCAATAATCTTTGCTTTATCATAGGTAACGCCAGATGGTTTGTAACGCTCTACTAGAGCCGTTACAAACTCTTGTATAGCTTCGCGACAAAGATGTCCAATCGTCGTAAGTTGTTGTTCGGAGTCGGTGGACCACAAGAGCTTTTCGGCCTCAGCCCATTTTTGATAGGCTAAAGGATATGTCTGTCGAAAGACATCAGCCTCAAGAAAGTTGTGGATAGAAATCTCAACTCGCTGTATAGGGTGCCCCAATTGTTGCTTTAGATACTCGTAATACCTAAATCCCAAAGGGGTTACATCAAAGGGCGCAACTCCCCTTGTACCATAAGATAGGGCAATCAATCTCTCATTTCCAAGAACCTCAAGATCAGCATCGTAAACTTCGAGATGATTTCCGCTCAAACCTGCATGCCTCAGCCATGTACTTTCGTTGGTTTCGAGAACCAAGAATTTTTCCCGCCTTTTGACATTGCGGGTAGCTTCGACGAGTGTTGTTAAAAGTTCTTTTTGTTCTGGCTCAAGCAAGATACGTTCGAGCATAATTAAATTCACCTGTGAGTACAAAAATCGCAGTTCCAATGTGATTATGACCGAAGCTAATCGAACAAGACCAGCTATGGCGGACATTCACGCTTCACGCGGCCGCACGCTCCAAATTCAACGCCCTTAACCGCCCCAGTATCTTCTCATCTTCCCGGAAAGTGGCGAAGTGTCCTCTTGAACTGCACCGAAACGAACCTTATTCTTCATCTTCCTTGAGGTCATCGTCGTTAATAATGATTACGGTGTCAGGGATTTCTTGCACACTCATGCTTTGATAATACTGCTCTGCCAACATTGTCCGATTGAATTCAGCCGATGGTTCAAGGGCATAGACCAATTCTTCGATTTCATCAATGGTAGACCTAAAGAATTCTTTTCTCAAATTGACTCTATTCACCCGTTGGTTTTTCAACTTTCGATGCAGATTCATTTCCAATTCAGGGGCATTATTTGAGAAAATAGAACTATGAATATCAAACCTAAAGGGTACAGAGGCGTCCCCAAGTTCATCTATACGGTCTTGGGGATTAAGTCTGCGGGTCATTCCAATTTTGAATATGTTCTCCCCAAAAGAGCCGAGATTGCTAATGATATAAATGTAGCCCGCCTTTCCATGCTGAAGATTCACAATCTCGCCTTTCTTTATCTCCACTTCATCAAGATGCGCTTGAACTTTTGCTAGGCGTTCTTCTAACTGGTTGATCTTCAACTGGTCATCTGTGGCTGTCATTAATTCTTGTATATTGGCCAATTCAGACTTGTACTTCGATTCCTCGTTTTCAATTTTCTTGCGTTCTTCTTCAAGAAGCTTTCGTTCTACTGCTTCTTGGCGCATCTGGTCTCTGAGTGCCTTTTGCTCTTCTCTTATGCGTTCCTTCTGAATGTAGTACTCGTATTCAATTTTTATCGCTTCAATGAATAAGTATTCAATTTCACCGATAAATCTTGCCACTGTGATGGCAATGCTTTGATTCCCATCGCTGGCTATTTTTTGATACTTCGCTGTAATCGTCTTTATGTCTCTTATGGACTTATCCAACTTGGAATAACTTAAATTATAGAGAACGTTTTGCAGTTCGGCTTCCAAAGCAATGACCATGAGTTGATAAATAGTCGTGTTGGTCCTGGTCGTGTAACGGGTCTTATACCTTGCCAGCAAATCCTGAATAACTTTGTTGTTCTGGTTGTATAGTTTACGAAGTTCCCGGATATCCATTAAGTGAAGTTTCAGCTTGACGGTAGTTTCTAATAATTCATCAGCTTCAACCGCTAAATTGTCAGTGATGATTTCCCTGGAAAACCCATCGTAGTCAAAGTAACGCTTTGTCGAGTATTGCATACTCTTAAAAAGCGTTTGCAGTTGGCGGACTTTGTTGGCGTTGAATGTCACAGATTTCTCTGTCTTTGCCATCTCGTCCGAGAGACTCGCTGGTCTATCTTGTGTGTCGTCTGTGTTTTCATTCAAAGCCGCTTCGCTAACCACATCTCCCTGTCCCACCAACGGTTTAACCACCATATCAAAATCAACGAGAGGTTTTACAGGTTGCATTTCCTGTGGCTGGGGGGAAACCTGGGCACCAAGGTTACGCAGGCAAACCTGTTTGTCTACACGGGCCAAATTGATGGCTATAAACTTTTCGCGGGTTGTACGAACGGAAACCAAGCAGGGGATAATATCTCGGCCAGATGCCTGGTCAATCGTCGAGACCATTCCATTGAAGGTTACAATTGCCAGATGCTGTCCCTGATCGGCTTCTAGGACTTCATGAATCGTCCGCAGAGTTACGGATGCAATAACATCTTGATACAGCTCTTTGATTTCTGCTGGTTTTCGGGGCTTAGGCTCGATTTCGTCTTTTGTCTTCGTGTACTTGTACTCAAGAACGCCAGGGATTATGCTGACATCGGGAAGTTCATACTCAATGACTAGTTCCTTTGAATTGGGGATGTAGGCCAGGCGGAAACCCTGGGGAAAGTCTTCAGGGTATTCGGAGCGTTCTAGCACCATGACGTTGTAAGTAAGCACGGCTGAAGCATCCCCCTCTTTGTAGTTGGCTTCCAATTCGTCTACTTCTTGATTGCGTTGCTGGGTTTTGCGTGTAAAAGCCTGTTCGTCGGCTTTATCTAGGGCCAGGAACTGGGTGAGGCGTGACTGTCTATCGTTCTCTGCTACTTCGTAGACCTTGAGCGCGGCCGCGTACTGTTCTTCGGCGGCTTGAATTTCGCGCTGGTATCTTCCTTTCTGGCCCAATGTGTTTTCGAGAAAGCTCATCGGCTTTACCTGGGCCAGGAATTGCTCTTTGTTAGGGGCTGGCTTGGCGGTTGTCAGCTCTGGGGAAATACGGCGTGGCGAGTATTTTTCACGGCTCCGGAGTGACTCGAAGCTAATGCCATCATTTACTTTTAGGGTATGTTTTAAGACACGTTGTAGCGATTCTATTTGCTGAGCCAACTCATTGTTTTTGCCTGTTGTTTCCCTGGCGCGAGCTTCCAAATATCGTTGTTTATCGGCCCTGTTGCTTGTTGAACCCCGGTATGCCATTGTTGACCTCCTGAAATAATTTAAAGGCGGGTTTGCCTAAAGAACAAAAGCTCTTTAATACACAATTGCTTACGCTTTACTGGCCGCATGTTCCAGATTTAATGCCAGTATCTGCTTACTTATCCGGATGTGGAGTTAGGGACTCACGTCGTTTGCTGGGTGAACTTTTGGGAGCGATTTAATCTGAACAAATCTCGCCCAAAACACTATACCGAACGGTTTCACTCACAAACGTGGTGCGGCCGCAAACCCGGCATCTGGCTTCCCATTCTTGCCCTGTTTCATCCACCTGCTCCCACTCGCCCAACTCATGTCCTTGCAACGCCGCTTCAACCGCAGCCTCAAGCATGTTTTCTTTGAGGTGTCCGGTGTGCATTAATTGTGTCTCTGTCGCACTCAATTGTTCCAGCCGCCGGCGATACAGGTAACGGACAAGACGAAGTAACCAGCGTTCTGTCCAAAATATAGCACCCAGTCGCAACAACTGTTCCGCCCCTCGAAGTAGATGCGTATAAGCCTGCCGTTGCTGGATGAGGCGTCTCTCCAAATTTTGTTGGTCTACAGTGACCCTGGGTGTCTCTTTTTCGGCCATATTCTTTCTGCTTCACGGCTAACTGCGGCCGCATCTGTCCACGGATCTTGTTAAACCCCTGCTCAATCTTCCTTCCCTATTATAATAGAAGAAAGCCACCCGTCGGCATGGCGTAAGCCTCTATTTTAACCGTGTCTACCGAAACCACCCCACCCTCTGCCCGTCAACGAAAGCCACTCGGTTACTGGCAGATATGGGCCAACCTGGCGCAAGAACTGACGGCGTTCATTCTTGAGCATGGTGAGCCTGGCCTGATGCCCAGCAAAACCACCCTCACTCGTGATGGTCGCTCTGATCTCATCAATGCTATTTGGATTTTTGGTGGCCAGGAAGCTGTGGCCGAAAGGCTGGACTTGTTGACGAGCCAGCATCCGGCTGGTTATTGGCATGAATTTGACCGGGTCGAAGAAGCCCTGCATCGTTTTATCGCTACGCATGGTGAACCTGGGATCATGCCCACCATGGCCCACCTCAAAGAACATGGTCATCATAGTCTCTGTCACGCCATCCATCAACACGGCGGCCGAGTCGTTGTTGCCGAGCGTATGGGTTTGACCTTGTCCAGACAGCGCCACCCTGATCATTACTGGGACGATTTGACTACGCTGGGCCTGGCCGTCAAACAATTTAATGAAGATCACGGCTCAGCCGACAGACTCCCCGGCAAAAATCTGTTGGCGCGACATGGGCGACAAGACCTGATTGGCGCGATTCGGTTACATGGGGGCTGGCGAGCGGTGGCCCTAAAACTTGGTCTGGCCGAAATCCCCTTACAAAAACCAGACGGCTACTGGTTATCGTTGGAGAATGTGGCTTTGGCTATTGACTCCTATAACCAGACCCACGGCACACCAGGGCAGATGCCGGGTCAAACCGAGTTGAATCGGACCGGACACAGTACGCTGGCGCGGGCGATTTCCGTCTATCATGGCGGTTTCGCCGTCGTGGCCAGCCGCTTAGGCTTGACCTACACGGGCCCACGGCCGCCTGGTTACTGGCAAGAATGGATAAATCTGGAGCAAGAACTCGTCGCCTATATCCGGAGCCAGGGGACGCTAGGGCGGATGCCGTTGTTGGAAACTTTGAAGCAGCATAAGCGGTATGACCTGATCAACGCCCTTGCCACCCACGGTGGCTACCACGCGGTGGCCGGTCGCCTGGGACTGACCACCAGTTATCGGCCGCCGGGTTATTGGGAGCGATGGGAGAATCTGGCTCATGAGTTCCTGGAATGGGCGCGGGAACATGACCAGGTAGGTGTGATGTCTACTAGTAATGAATTAACCGCCACGGGGCGGGCAGACCTGGTAAGTGCGGCCTACAAACATGGTGGTCTGTTGGCGGTGGCGGACAAACTGGGCTGGCAGACCGGGCAAGGGCAACATCGTTTCTCCTCTTGGGCCGACGTGGCGGCAGCCGTCCATCAATTTGTCGCCGATCATGGGGAGAAAGGGGTTATGCCTTCGACCGAACAACTACTCCAACACGGTCGGAGCGATATCCTACGCGCTATCTACAAATGGGGGGGTGGGCTGACCCAGGCCGCTTTGCGGTTGGGGCTAGAATGTCGTTACCCGCGAGAGATTAAATGGCGTGTCTGGTCCCAATTTGCGCCAGAGCTGGAGGCGTTTGTGGCCCAATGGGGTAATCCGGGGGTGATGCCCGGTACAACCATCTTTCGGACAGCCGGGCGAAGCGACTTGCTTCGGGTCATCCAGCTTTATCACGGGGGCCTGGCCCGGGTGGCCCGTCGTTTAGGTCTGGCCTATGCCATGGAGCCACAACGGTATTGGCAGACGTTTGAGCATGTGGCTGAGGCCTTGTTTGTGTTCATGGAAACACACGAGGTGTCCGGAGTCATTCCCACCCACCAGTTGCTTCGTGCCCAAGGAGCCAGCACGCTTTCCCGGGCTATTCTGAATCATGGTGGTAGTCAATATGTGGCCGAGCAGTTAGGGTTGGCTTATCACGAAAAATCGCCGGGGCATTGGCATGAATGGACAACCTTTGCCCAGGCCATTGAGACGTTCATGGCTGAACAGGGCCAAACGGGTGTTTTACCCACGCAAACGCAACTCCGTCAGGCTGGTCGGACTGATTTGGAAGCCGCGATTCGCCTTCATGGGGGGATGAAAACGGTGGCGAAACGAGGTAGCTGGCAACGTGCCCGATCAAAACCGCGCCGGATAGGTGGTAGTGCAGGCGAGTAAGCCATGCCTCAGACAGATTTACCTTGAAGGTAAATCCCTGGCCGCGGCCGCGTGGCGATCTGGGTGAACTACCCGGTTCCGCACCCGGTCCCAGGCCTCACGCAGGGTGGGCAAAATGCCCAGGGTGGTTTCACTTTCGTAGCTGAGGATGCCGGGGATGAGGGGGAGCGTCCATTTGAGTTTTTGCTCCCAGGTAGTTTCTTGACCCAACAGGGCGATCAAGGATTGCCATTGGGCGGCGTCGGGTTGGTTCTGGCGCAGGTGGTATAGGTCTACTAGCGCCTGTTGGGTCATCAGGGTGAGGCTAGCGGCGTCCCATTGGGTGATTTGTTGCTGGGCGGCGGCATCGAGAAGCAGATCTACCAGTTCAAGCTGGTGTTTGTCGAGCCGTTGGATGAGGGCCAGGTAGTGGACCTGTTGCTGGCGATCCAGTTTGACCAGATGGGCCATGATATTGACCTGTCCGCCGGTCAGTTTGCGGTCTACATCATCCAGTTGCTGGCTGAGGGCGTGCATTTTTTGGTTCAGGGTGTCCAGGCTCTGCTGTATGGCGCTCCCTTCGACGGTTTGAGCGGACAGAGGGCCAAGCGCGGCCGCGTCCTTTTCATATTGTTCAAGCGCCCCTTTTTCCCGGTCAATTTCGCGCCGGTAACGCATGAGTCTGCGGGGGGGCTCATCTTCCAGTTGCACCAGTCTTTCGTATTGGCGCAACAAATCCAGACTACGCTGGATGTTTTGGTGCAGTTCATGCAGGCGTTGTTTTAGAGACGTAGAATTTCGGTCCAATTCGTTATGCATTACAACAAACCATCGTTCATCAATCTCAGAAATGCCTATGGCAGCTTCTCGAGATTGTTCTAACCACTCTCTAGCTTTGGCAGGATCAATAAAATTAAGTGCTGTTAGCATCTGAGCTTTCATTAAGCTTTCTTGATCTGCCCAGGGTGAATGTTGCGTGCTATACTGCCATAGTAGTAACGCAACTTCTCTAATCCTTTTCATTCCATGTGTTGTCATCAATCTTTTTATAAGCACGTCTCTGGTATCTCGGTGCATTTCAAACAAGTTATCACTAACCCTTAAACACAAATCAGATAATAATAAATCTGCCTCTGCGGTATAAGAGAGAGGTTCTGCTGGTGGATCGAGAAAGAAATTGATACGTACAAGGTGAAGCAATTCACTGTTAAATAAAACGGGTAATGCGATGTGACATGCCAGTAACAAACTAGAGGTACCGAATTGCCGCTCATACTTATCTATTCTTATTTGTGTGATATCGGTACTCATAATAGCTTCTCTTAAAGAGGTTTCTCAACGTGGTGAGGACGACCCTTCAAAACATCTACAGCCAAAAACATCCCGATTCTGCTAATTTGAAACATTGGAATGTGGCGAGAGATTTGAAAGGCTGTGCTATTTTTCCAATAGCCTTGCGGTAATGGATTTAGCCACACTAATTGCTTTGTATAGTCCCGTAATGCCTTTAGGAAAGCTATCGTGTTTATCAATCTGTCAACATCATAATAGTTTCTGGCGGCTCCGCCATCGCTTAATATGATTACTGCTGCACCTTCGGCAAATTGATCGAGTATGTCTTTCAACGGATACGGCGATAATAATGATGGATCAAGGGTTACAAAGCCCTTAACCGACGGCTCAACAATGTGTAAGACGGTGTCTAATGTTGGAAAAGGTTGATTAAACAACTTGGTAACTATGTGTTTATTTGTACTATGAACAGGCACATCGTGGAAATAGAACGGGGATGTAGCCCCTAGCATCCCAGAGTGAACAATAGCCTTGCAAACTTCATCCGTAAAAGTATGGAAAGGAGCCATAGAACCCTTTCTGTCTACTAATAACAACAGCTTAGTTCTATTGCGACGTCGGGGTTTCAAAATGATGGGAGATACAACACCTTGGTGGACTCTCTGTGCAATCGTTTCTTCAACGTCTAGCTCTATCTTGGGTCCATCACGTTTCATCTGCCTTAAGTGTCGCCAGATCTGTGCTGTCTCTCGATAAGAAACAGGAAACTGTGGTGTAAAAACAAAGGGTTTTGTAACAATCTCTATCTCATTCAATGTAATGGGAGGTAAGTTCCCAACACCATAAACTGAGGGTGAATGCAAATCTGTATTTTCTTCTTCGGTATGATCCTGCATTGTATTATTGTCTACGATATCTTCCGCAATAGGTATTTGATCTTCTTTGGGTAACACCCAGTTAGGCCACAGTAGATTGTTGAATAAGGCTTTCAAAATACTTTGCTCGTGCAGTGATTTAGCCCATAGAGCAATGCATAGATCACAGAGGGTCTCGCGACTATTCCAACCAAAACCCGCACGTAAGGCAACGCTTAGGGCGTAATAGTCATCAATACCCAGAAGGAAACCACGCCTGAGTAATTGCTGAAACAAAGTCCAAAGCAACGGATTTTGCTCAAGAGTGTTATTGTTCACGCTTATGTCCCTTTCGTACCTTTGACAAGATCTTCAGGTTGTTTCAATAATGCACCAGCAAAGGGTATATGCTCTAATTCATCAATGGGTACTTTAGAAGCATCTAGAAATCGCACCCAGTCAAGTAGTTCACTCAATCCTGGTTTCTTTCTTAAGTCAAGCTGTCTTAAATTTTGTAACACTTCCGTTGCTTTCTGTTTTAGAGCACTGTCCTCAATTTCGTGGAGCGACAAAACTTCAAAAATCGTTCCTTCCGAATCGGGGAACTCAATATAATGAAAAATACACCTGCGCAAAAATGCATTCGGAAGTGCTTTTTCTTCATTATGGGTCACTATAATAATGGGCCGAAGTGAAGGATCATCATGAGCTGAATAATGCATATCTTTCGCTTCTTCAACCTGAAATTCTAAACGATCTAGTTCCCACAAAAGATCGTTTGGGAAATCCAAATCTGCCTTGTCAATTTCATCTATTAAAACTACTGATCGCCTACCTAAAGAGGATCTTGCAATGGCACGACCTAATGGCCCTAGCTTTATATAATTACGAGCATACCGAGCTAATGGCTCTCCATTGTTATCAGATGGCCCATCAGCGCCCAATTGAGCATCGTATAACCGCCGGACGGCATCATATGTGTAAAGTAGGTCTTGAGCCCGGCTTGTAGATTTTAGATATGCAACTTCTAATGGAAGCCCCAGTTCAAAGGATATTGCATATGCTAATCGTGTTTTCCCACACCCTGGATCCCCTTGTACCAATAAAGGCCTCCCCAAAGCTATAGCCAAGTTGACAGCATCTTTTAGCTTATTATCAATCATATATGGTTCACGAGGGACACTCTTGGTTAATGGGGTAGCGAGTTCTTCATTTTCTGCAACTTCAATCTCCTTATATTCTGGTAGTTTTATTAATCCGTTAAAAATTGTTGTTACGTCGACTTTTTTCCCAATCATTATCAATTCTCCTTATGAATAAACACGTTGATAAATTGTTCAGGTCTCTGATGATGTTTTAAAATGATTCCTGTTTCTTTAAGATATTCGTAGACCATCTCAACGTTTAACTCCTCACCTTCTTTACACATTTTCTCTACGTAGTTTGCCCATTGCTCGATAACATAAGGAGGCCACTCCATTTTTCGGGCGAGGTTACCTATCCATTTTCGAACATGTAGTCCTTTGAACTTGGCAGAAGGGAGCAGGATCAGGTTATGTGGTAATTTGCTCTCAGCCCTTGTATTAACAATCAAGATGAGTCGATTGTCTATTGGAGCTACAAAACACTTTTGTAGGCCATGCCAGAGATTAGTTAAATCATCTGTGCTATACGCATTCACGGGTTGCAGAATAGGATGAAATTTAAGTTGGCTTCTATAAAGGGCAATGTTGCTGATTACATTAGATACTGTATTTCCTAGTGGATGAACAGTAAGGGTTTCTTCAACAAATGGTTTGTTTTGTGACCAATCAGGATATTCAAACTCTAAACGTTCACAAAAATATGACAAGAATTTTTGTGGCGCGTTCTTGAAAACTATGCCAGATAACTGTGGAGATGGGGGTAAGGATTCTATAAATTGCTGGACGAGAATTTCTAAATCACAGACAGCTGGTTTTGAAAGCTCATTCAGGTGCGAGTAAAAATGATACAGTAATTCGTACTTCTTCTCGAGTAGCTTTGGGCCAAGTTCCACTTCTTTTACAGTTACATATGCATTCTCAATAAAAATGAGTAAACACCTTTTGCCTTCAGGGGTCACTCTATCGTCCAAATCCTTTAGAAGAAGTCTTAAATGAGTTCCCCTGTCATCTTTGACATGTGCAAAGTCTGGCACATTCGCAATATCAGGTATTAAAGATCTTCGCCCGTCGTAGGATACTGTGACTGGGACCTTCAGTAAGAGATTTACTAATTCGTTTATTGAATCATCATCTAGCATAGTCAATTTACCTTGAAGTTAAAATCTCAACTCCATTCTTGGGCGACTTTGATTTCTTCACCAATCGATAATGGCAAGTCTTCCAGAATAGCATGAATTGCAATTCCTTCATTGTGATAGCGTATTAACTTCCCTTTGTGCATCTCTTCAGGTATTTCCTGATAACCACGATGCATTGCTATCACGTGCCATCTGTCATTTAGTACAGGGGAGCCGGATGACCCCGGTTCTGTATCAGTCACGTAACGTATTCTGTTACTACCGCTAGCTTCGCCTACATAAAAATTATTGCGAATGGCAAAACGCATCGGACCCCCACCTGGATGCTGCACGATATTAAGACGTGTACTGGTTTCTAGTTTGGGTTTTTGGTGAATAAGAGGCAAATGCTCCCGTTTTTCCATAGCTTTAACAAGACGAAAAAGCGCATAATCCAATTTTGGGTTACTATGGACTAGCTCAGTACCTTCATAGTCGATATGCGATCCGCCTTCCAAGTGATAGTCGAACCAAACAAGGGTTTGTTCACCTTGAGCTTGGAAATCTAGCGCGTTGGCGGGCGATTCCCCTGGTAGCCGTGCATTAATTACATGATGGTTTGTAAGCATAAGATCTGGGGTAATTAACCACCCTGTTCCTACCCCTCCTAAGACCTCTCTTTTTCCATGCACAATCCGAGGGACATATAGTCTAGCCACACTCCTGCTTGCAGCTAAGGCGTTCTGGACAAAAGAGAAGGGAAGACGTTCGTCACGTTCTTCAAAAATGAGGATCTCTGGCACTGCAGGAATATCATTTGATGGTTCGTTACCACCATAAAAATCTTCGATCTCTTTGATGATTCGTTTTAACTCCTCTCCGAGAGTTGTTCCATCTACCTGCATCAGTGCATTTTGAGCAACTATAAGCAAAGGCCTTTCACCAGTATCAAGTAATCGGCCCAATCCCGCGAGCTGAGGAACCAAGTTACTCAAGTCAATATACCTACTTGCTGCGCTCCTGCTGAGACTGCCCACAATATGTCCGGGGATACCCGCCATTAGAGCGGTCCGACCCTGGAAATCATCTGTGGAGTTAACTTTCATAAGTGCTTGAACGAAAGTTGTGTGTAGATGAGCGTGCATAGCTAATGTCTCCTATCTGATTGTGAACTTTTATAAGTGGGCACTATGGGATCATGTGCAAAGTAGGATGATAACGGTCTACTCCGCTTCAAAACCGAAATCCCTGAACTTTAATGTTTGTGCATTCTCTGTGACTGTGCGGGCAACTCTCTCTGGTGCGCCGTCGGGAAGATTGGCATGAATTTCAAGGGTGATCTTGACTTCAGCCCCAACCAGCCCTTCGAGATGTTGGATCACAGCCTCGGCAATCTTGCCTACATCCCGGCTGATGCGGGTGGCGTCAAGCTCCACTGTGCCATAGAAGCGACGTAGTTTCTTCTCCCGCGGCCGCATTCCTTCCCTTTCCTCTTGCCTCTCCACTCCAACACCTGGCCCATCTCCCGTTTCACTCTTCTCTCCTTCCTGCCGAAAACGAGCCGTCTGCTCCGCTTCAATCCTATCCTGCTCTATCTGCCTCGCGGCCGCATCTACCTTCACTACCACACTCTCACTATCCAGCATCACCTGGCCCGGCCGACCAGCTACCAGGTTCAAATAGCGGCCGCGTTCCCCATCCCAACCTTGAGCATAGGCGAAATTATCCTGCCAGAATGTAGAGTCTCCGGTCCCTTCCTGAATCGCCGCCAACAAAACATTCTTATCTCTCAGACGGGGTAGATAAGGATAGCGAGCCAGATATTCCCAGAGCCGTTTTCCGCTCAGGTGATTGTTATCCTGCCATAAGTTGTGATTATCCAGCACCATTCGCAAACGAACCCCTGAAAACTGAGTAATTAGCAGTTCATCATTCTTCAACTTGCGGCTGGCCCGGACCGCCAACGGATCAGTCCCTTGCAACCGGTACGCTTCCATTGCCAATGTCGCATGGTTACGGGGATCCGCTTGCGAAGGAACCAGCAACCACACATAGGTTTCATGGATACGAGCTACCACCGTTTCGACTGCCTGCTCGTACTTGGTTTTGGCCTGATTGCGTTGGAAGGTATCCAAGTTCAGCACATTTTCTTCCTGGTGAATAGATTGCCAGGCCATGTACTGCCGAATTGCTTCTTCCAGGTCGTTTAAGCGGCTGCTGTCCGGAGCCAAAAAGACCAACATATTCTGGTTTAAACGCGGAGCCGTGCCGCGTTGGCTCAAGAGTTGTAACCCTTCACGAATGGCTAGGCTTTCCTCATCGCGAGAGACATGGGGATAATCTGGCCCCAGAATAACCATACGGACACTATCGTCGTCGGGCACATCACCACTGCTGTCAGGTACAGCATGGACGGCCGATAAATCACCCCGCTGTCGGTCAGTGCGGAGCCGGCGTTTCAATTCCAGCCAGACATCAATCCGATCCATTTGTCCGGCCCGATCTTGCGCCAACCGTGTGACACTAGGCTGGGTACTGAACCAGTAACGGCTTCGGTCTACGTACAGATGGGTGGCTCGATCTGTCAGGCGGCGCAGGGCATCACCAAAGGTGGCCACACTTTCCCCTGGCTGCACACAACCCAGTTTGATGTTGCGTTCATCCAACCCCGGATTACGTGTTTGGGCAGTGGGAGCCGACCCCATGTAGATGGCACGTGCCACTCGCCGACTAGCCGAATAACGACCCAGATTGGGGTTTTCTCGATCTAATGCCAAGGAGAGCGATGTTGGTCCATCCACATCTTTTTCTAATACCGGCAGCCAATTGTCTTCCAGGTAACGGGTTAGCTCTGACTGCACCGCCGCATCGTCTACCGGTATGTTGGCGGGCATAATGAGTAAGTTGCTGTCGTTACGTTCCCATAGGGCATGAATTACGGCTGCCATAAGGCGCAAGACACCGCGGGTGCGTTGGAACCTGTCCAGTACAGACCAATCCTCATAAAGTCGATCAAACAGTTCGGGATGGATGGGATACGCGGCCGCCATCCGTCTACCATATTCGGCCTCCTTACAATCAGAGGGGAATTCCTGGGCTTGTTCCCGATACAGGGTGGAAAATCCTTTGACGACATTGTCACGCGCCACAAACAGACCTGGGTCGTTGATAGGTTGGAAGAGGCGGCGACGTACGATCTCAAACCCTTCCTCAGACGTTGCTGGTCGCCAGGCTGATTCCACTCGGCCAAAGGTGTTGCGCAACCGGGCCAGCGCCTCACGTCCCCCTTCCCCGCCGATTTCAATGTCAGATGAGGGCAAGCTGGCGACTAGCAACACATTGGGTACTTGTTTAACTGCCTCGGTCAAGGCCTGGGCAAAAGAGAGGTTGGCATCAAAGGAACCGGCGGGCAGGCCATCCACACGGTAGAGCTGGCGCACAAAAGCCACCCATTCATCAATGAGGATGAGACAGGGACTATAACGGGCAAACAGATCGCGCAAAACGTTGGAGCCGGGACTGACCCCTTGTTGATCCGCTTGGGCGACCATAGCGTAGCTCGCGGCCGCATTGCCTGCCGCTTCTCCTAATTGCCAGGCTAATTCCCCCCACAAGGTGTAGGTCAGTGTGCCATCAATCTGATGATTGGGTTGACCAGGGGAGAGGGCCGTCCCCACCAGAACCGCCCGATGTACTTTTGGTAGTTGTCCGACTTCAGCTTCAGTGAGCAGAGAATCAACACCGACTAATTCAGCCGGTGAAACACTCGAAAAAAGATGGTAAAGGGCCAACATAGCATGGGTCTTGCCGCCGCCAAAATTGGTTTGTAGCTCTACTACCGGATCGCCCCCTTTGTTGTTGAGGCGCAGTAAGGCGGTCTTGAGCAAATAGCGCAGCCCTTGAGTCAGGTAGGTGCGTTGGAAAAATTCACGTGGATCGCGGTACTCGTCTCCAGCGACCTGGTCACCATCGTGGACTGCAGCTAAATCAGCGGCAAATTCGGCCTGTTGGTAGCGGCCACTGGCGACATCAGGGTGGGGCGTGACTACTTCCCGCCAGGGGCGCAAATTGCCGGATGGTTGCCCCTCAGTGGGCAGAACAGCTGCCTTGCGCCGTTCGTGGCGGGCCTGCTCCTCGAAGCGCAAGCGTAACAACTCCTGCTTTTGCCGTTCTACTTCGCGAGCTTCCGGGGCTGAGACCGAGGTCAATAGGCGGACGATGCTGTCCATTGCCCGGTAGGTATCATCGGTGGTGAAGGGTTTTTGGTGTGCCCAATCATTCCGTACATCCCGCAGTTCGCTGACGATGCTACGTTCTGCTCGGCCCAATGTCTGTCGGAACACATCGTTCCAATGTTCCCACAGCAGTAGCAACAATGCGGCCGCGTCCAGGTTTATCTCCTTTTCTTGTGCCCGCCAACCGGTACCGCGATTTAGCGTTTCGGCCGCTTTGCTGTCCCAATTTGGGCCGTAAAACGCTTTCATTTCCCGGGTAACAAAAGGGGTCAAGCCCTCTTGTAATAGTAGCAATGCTTTGCCGATGCGGTCGTGGTTAGTAGTTGCCATTCATCAATCCTTATGAGTCCTTTTGCCTAGGGGAGACTTTGGATCCGTAATTCCTGGTATGGTACCATGACTGTGTTGGAACCGTTGCTGTAGCTCCATGTATAGTAAGGACTTAGAACAAGTAGCTGTGCATTCTGGCGGTACACACTTTCATAGAACCCAAAATACATTTCAAGAGCCCAATTGATCTGCGCTACATGAATCTCATCAAAGAGGCTTAGACCAACGTTATCGTGAAAGGAAAATGTATTGACATGGCCCTCTGTTCCTAAAACATAATGGATTCGTTCGATCCAGGCATCCCGTAACTGAGGATCATTGTTCCAAACATTTCGGTATTCTTCAATAGATGGAGGTCTTTCCGCGGCAGGCAAGATTGCGGCAAATTTCAAGATACCCGCAAAAATCAGAAACATTCCGGCTATTAGGATGATTCCAGAGATGTAATCTTCAGCAGCATTCGAGAAAAAAGCGACTAGACCAATATAGGCCCAAGCTGCATAGAAAAGAAATATGGGGATTAAAAGTAAAGGTCTTTTTGGTTCTGCCAGATCTTTTAGCAAGAAATCACGAAATGTATTGGACAATGGATCGTCTATGGATCGATCAAGGAGCCATCGGCGTCTCAAAAAATGCACGTAACTAATACCAGAAGTAACTAACAAGACAAACTGAAACCAGGGGCCAAGGCGAAAACCAATAATTGGGAAGCGAATAATTTCCGACTGTGTAGCAAAAACCACTGCCGATACTATACTAAACCCCCCATGAACTAAGGTTCCAATGTCCACCAAAAAGCCTAGTCGGCTGGCAATTCGTTCAAACCTTCGTTCTGTTAACATTATGCGGAGTTAAATGCGAATTGAATACTGTTTATAGTGGCAGATGAAAAAATCGGTCTTGTATTTAGGATGTTTGCATAAACCACTTATAGTAGCCATACCCAATAAGTCCATGTACAGCGACAATAGCCCAAAATGTGATCTTAAAGACGTACTCTTTGCCCCAATCTGTCTTGTGCCGAAAATAGCGTTGCCCGATGAATGCTCCAGGCCAGCCACCGAGCAACTCTGTGAAATGTAGCGTGAATTCAGAGATACGCCATGCTTTGATTTGTGCTGTCTTCTTATCGTAGCCGTAAGCCCGAAAGGTGATGAAACTGGCTGCGGCGTAATGGCCTAGTAACCAGGGCAAGGGCGTTTCACCCATCTGAAGAGTAGGAGCTGGAATCGTGGCGAATGTCGCCATTAACGCATAGCCCAACGACACCGCGCTGAGGCCACTGGCTAACCATGTGACCAGACCTGTCAGGCTATAACTGGGCCTTAAAAATGTAGTGAGTACCCAATAAAGCAGGAAGGCCCCAAACCAGATTCGGCATTCATTGCCTAACATCATACCCTTCCTTGTGGAATTAGATAAGGCGTCCTTGTACCGGCTGTTTTTGTACATCCATCGCCATACGACCAACATCCGACCAGGCGACGACGAGGCTGTTATATGGCAGGGCTTCTTGTGCCCAGCCTTTGCGTTCGCAGATGGCGTAGAGGCGGTAGGCCAGATCGCGGGCAATTTCCCCTTTATCGCCCACCTGGTTGAGTAAGATGGCTGCCTGCGCTTCACCCTTTTCCTGCATGACCCGAATCAAATATTGGGTGATTTCCCAGACCGTCACACGCCGGTCTTTGGCTGGGTCCCAATCGGCGGGGAGTTCTTCACGGCGCAGCAAGCGGACTTTGCCGCCACCGGCGGAGAGGATGCCTGCCTGCACCATGCCGCCCACGCTGGTGTTTTTCGCTTTAGAAAGTGTTTCCGCATCACCAAATGGACCTTCGTTGAAGGCGTACTGTTCAAACCAGGCCAACGCCCAACGGGTGTCTGAGTCGTACTCCCCTTCTTGTTCGGAAAGGTACTCATCCAATGCCTGGTTGATGAGGGCCAGGGCTGTCCGTACGCGCATAGCTGAACCATCGGCTTCAATAACTTTGCTGTACCGAGAGAAAATTGCCATGCCTGGACCGATAGAAGCTTGTGCTAGGTCTACGGGAGCAATATTCCACTTTTGTAACTCTTGCAAGGATATAGATAGCTCCTTTCTTAAGGCGTTTAGAAACTCTCGTCTAGTTGTCAATGGAGCACTGTCAGATCTAGAACGGCAGACCAGAACGACGGATGATGCCAGAGCATTGCTATCTGTATCACGAAGGCGTCCAGAGCGTTCCGTTCGCAAAGGCCAAGTACCGGTGATAGTGAAACCAGTTGTGATAAGAGCCTCAAGCATGGTCTCCCAACCCGTGGAAACAAGAGTTGAGTTCTTTAAGTCTTTGTCTTTTTTGGATTCTGTTTGTTTAAACGCATAATAAATGGTTGCTGGATATGCAGGATGATTTACTTTTCTAAGTAATGCAACAACTCGTTTCATGCCTTCAAGAAAATGTGTTTCGGATTTACCTTTATCACCATGGCGGTAGGGGTCAGCCACCAGTTCCTCTTTTTTAGGCACAAGCAGGGTATCGAAAAGTTCAGGATAAATCTCTCGCAAAGAGTGTCGAAGCCAAATATAAAAATAATCTGATAAATCTGCATATGGCACATTGTCATAGTAAGGGGGATCGGTTGAGATTACCGCTCTATCCGTAATCATTCCAGAAGTTGCATCCTGTTGAACAGCAAAGCCAACGGATTGATTTGTAATGGCTGACACCGATTCTGCGACAATATCAATACTTCTTTGTAGGGAACCACCCAAATCCGTAAACGGATTAATTTCCGTGTAATCCCAGACCATAGATAAAGCTTGTCGACCAAACATAAAATTAGTTCGATCCTCTTGAGGATACCAGGGGACAAGGGTACAACCATACATTGCATATTTGTCAATTGCGAAGGCAAGATAGATAGCGAGAGCATCAGCATAAGCAGTTGCTTTATTCCCTCCCTTACACAGTGGGACTCCATCATCAGTCACACCTGTTGATTGTGCATCAAACAAGATCTTTGTTCTTACTACTTGTATCAATTCACTAAAAGTTGTTAATGCGACAAGTTGCCTTTTTGTAAATATATCTGCGAAAGTTGTCATCCCATATAGAGGCGGGGTCATATGTCGAGGATTAGTAGCCATCTCAATTGTTGGCACCCACGAAGGTTCTATATTCTCAGCAATTCTTTCATGTGCTTCTGTTGGTGATAGATAAATCCGCTCATTTTTGGTCTGTGCAACAATGGCCATAAGCCGAGAATCTAATCTTCCGGCTTTCCCTTCTCCCCGAATATAGTCAAATGGAATTTGTGTTCCTGTAAAAAGGCATTTTGCGCCTTTTTTGTTCATTGTGCCTCCGTGAGAGGCGTTTTCCCCTGAACGAACTTTGAATTGAAAGCTCAACTTCACTTGATCAACAACCGGCTCTACCCAAACCTTTCTATTTTTCCTTTGGGATATGACAAAAGAATGTACCAAAGGTGTTTTATTCCCGTCTGCTGCTGGATTTGGGCTAATGACTGTCCTTGCCCATAACCAGGCAATTACAGTTGCTTCACCTCCGCCGTATTGCGGAGGTAGTTGAATCTTTGGGTATAGATCGCCAATACGTTGTTCGGCTTCATGAACTAACCACTGACCGTAGTACTTAATATCTTCTGCAATAGCCAAAGAACCTTGTTGTTCACGCTCAAGTAGTTGTTTGTTAGATTGAGGATGTATGACTGGATGGTTAATAAACCTTGGCGGAATTTCAATCAATGCTTTATTGATTAATACAGCAACCGGGTTTAAGTCACTGGCATATGCTTCCAAGCCTAGCCTTTGAGATTCAAGTGGGATAGTCCCTCCCCCTGCAAACGGATCCAAGACTACTGGTAGTTCATCTGAAGGCGCATATTTATTTATTTCCATACGTGCTTGATTGAGCAATTCTTGGTTAGTCATGTTTTCCCAAAGAATCATCTCGCGAATTAATTGAAAAAGCCTTTCTCTTTCATGCCGTTGGTCTTCTTCATTTGGAAACAACTCTGGATGTGCTGAAGGATCATCTACCATTTGCGCGAAGAGCACTGCACGTGCGGCAGCAAATGGGCGTTGCGCCCACCATTTATGAACTGCAGATGGGTTGCCCTTATAAATGTAGCTTTCTCTTACTGAAGCTACGTTTATTGCCTCAAGCGGCAACGCTACCTCAATCAACTTTTTGTGATAACTCATCTATCAATCCTTAATCTGCTCTGATTCATTGTGCAATCTCTTTTACAGGTTGGGGCACTCGCAACAATTGAGCTAGCCGTTCGATAATCAACTTTTCCCGTTTTCGCAAAAAGTCAGGAAATGTTTCAAAGGTCAGCGGCATGTCGGGAATAAAATGACGCTCCCGGTAAATCTGTATCTCTGCCGGTGTACGACAAATAGCATCTAGCCATGCCCGTGGCTCTATGGCCGACTTTTCTTGATTCAGTGTTCCTTCCAGGAGTTGCAGATTTGCCAGTCCGTTGACATTATCCAACCATAGCGACCAACTGCTCCTTGGGATTTGCCGCCGCGTCAATTCTCTTTCGTTGAACAGGCTCCGCGGGAAAATATGATCCTTGTGAAAGTGATGATCGTACTTGAGCCAGGGGTAAAGCAGTGCCAGAACGGAAAAGGTGTAACTTTGATCATATTGATAGCCTAATAACCCATCCAGGTCTGCTTTATCAAAAGCCAATGATTTAGGTGTGCCTGCCAGCGCCTCACTAATGGTTTGCACCGGGAACGAGCCGGTTTGGTCTGCTAATACTTTGCGGATGGTGCGTAACACATAATCTGGTTGACCGCTAAAAATCCGCTTCAAGAGTGCTAACATCAGCCAGTAGCGCATATCGTCCCGATCATCGCGGAAATGGGATGAATCAACAAAATTGGTAGGTGCCCCTTTTTTGTACAAATAATAGGCTAGCGGAATCACGGCATTGTTGGAAACCAATGTCTGCCGGTTGTAACCCCAACTCGCCAGCAAACTGGCCGTCAAACGTAATGTCCGGGCGATTTCATCCCAGTCCGACTCAAACTTGAGCATGTTCTTCTTGTTAAAGTTATTGACTTTAAATTCAATTGCCGGACTATCGGATAAAACCAGACAGGATTTGAGAATAAAATCTTTGTTAAAATTGAAACCTTCCCCCATCTCGTTAAGGCCATCCACCAAGCCATGAATCTCCTGTCGGGCATCTTTTTCCTGCCATTGAGCCGTGGCAATAGAAAGGAGCATATCGGAATAGCTGAGAGGGGTACCTCCAGAGTTGACGCGGATAAAGATGTTGAGTACCTTGTCCAGGTCTTGTTCCTCTTCCAGAAAATAATTGACGATTTCCTTTTTCCTAATCACTTCCCAGAGACGGATCAAAGTCTTATAGGGAAACTTGGAACTCATCTGCATGAGGCCCTGATCGTGGCAGTAATCATAGACCTGATCTAATTCCTTGAACTGCAACACATCACCCACGCGAAACCACAATTTGTTAACCTCTTTTGTCTCCAAATCTTTGTCCCGAAGTATTTTGAATTCGTAGGCGAATTCCATGTCATCGGTTGGTTCAAGCAAGTTGAGATAGAGGTGGCGTTTGGGGAAAGCGTTTTCGGATTTCCAGTGGTAATAGGGGAGTTTGTCAGCATACCATCCTTTCAAACCTATGTTGATGGCGGTAAGGCGTTGTTGCCCATCTAGCACGGCGATGACATCATGACGCCCCACTAGGTGAATCGGTTCATTGTGCTTGTAATCGCGCTCATGATAATGATCCATAAAGCGGTAAAACTGGAACTCGCCTAGCTTATCGGGGTCAACACGCCAGAACAAAAACGAGCCAATCGGATAACCTCGCATCAGCGAGTCAAACAACTTTTCAATCTGCTCACCATCCCAGACAAACTCACGTTGAATGGCCGGAAGTACGTACCCATTTCTCTCCATCCCCTGAATCACTTCTGCAATGGTAATTGGCAATTGAAAGCCCATAATGTTTACCCCTTACCGCGCCTTGTTCGGTTCTTATTCTTCCGGGTGTACCCCTCTCACCCACAATTTGTCCACCCGAAACTGGCGGCTGACTTCTTCTTCATCAGGCAAACTGGTGAATGGTTGGCGGATATACCTGACCTCACAACCTGATGGCGTTTCATAGACCACACGCTCATCTCGTACCGCAAACACATCACGACCTGGATAATCTGGTGCTGACGGCACCTTCACTAAAGCCAGAAGCCACCGCTCCGGGGCATTTAACGAAACGAGAATTTCGTTGCGAGTGACCGTCACGGTATCTCCGGTTGTGCCTTTCACTTCGATGAATCGCTGGTGGCCCCGCAAATCACGAGATACCACATCATACCCTAACTTCTGGTCCCCCACATCTTTGGGCAAATACCCCAGGCGCCGTTCCACTGCCATCACGGTTGCCATGGCCAGTTGTTCCACTCGTTGTCGTTCCGCCACCGATTGCTCCCAGGTGGCCGTTCGCTGCCCCTTCAACCGGGCTAACAAACCACCTGGAATCACTAACGCCCCACCTAATACCCGGGGCGGCAGTGAAGCAATCTGTCGTTCCTGCTCCAACTCCACCAACCGTCGGTCGCGTCTTGCTTCCAATTCATCTGCCCGTCGCTGCGCCTGATCCGCGTTCAACTGGGCATTGATCTTGCCTGCCCGAGCCTGCTCACGGTATTTCTGCGCCTGCCCATCCCAATAAACGGTCTCCTTTGTCAACCGGGCTTTCACGGCGGCATAGGTTTTGGCAATCAGGGGTTCTCGTTCCTCTTTCACTTCCTGCAAATGGCCTGGTGCGATACGAGTCACGGCATAGTTGAACGCCTGCCGTTCCAGTTGCGGCAATGATCGAGCTTGTTCAACAAACCTACTTACCAGGGCCAGGTCTTCTGCCTCGATCGGCTCATAATCCAGATAAGGGGAAGGTCCAGCCTGATGGAAGCGTCCTGGTTGGTACTGGTGATCACTATTTTGAGACAGCAGTTCCATCTCCACAAATTGAAAGCGACGCGAAATCAGGCGTCGCCTTCCGTCCAGTCCGGGGCGGCCATCTTGAATGCCGTGTTCTAGATAAAAGAGCAGATGGGGAATCTCATCAGGGTCGTTGTAATCTACCAGCACCGACCCCTGTGATAACGTTCTCTGGTATTGTCCCAGGAGTAGATCAATGACCGCATCCAACAACATGTGTCCGGGGCAGATGAACTCCGCATCGGATTTGCCATCCACCCGGATTTGCTCTTTCTCAAAGCAGATGCGTTCATAGCGCAAGGGAATGATAGGGTTATGGCGACGCACTACCCCCGGCACATGGGTAATCTCAAAACGACCACCTTCACGCGGCCGCAGGGTCCCCTCTAGCTGCTGCCAGGCCAACTTGAAAAAGGCAGCGATAAAATAGGGTTGCAGACGACGGGCTTCAATCTGCTCCATCTGTTGTCGAATCTGCTGCACCTGGGTGGTGTCCATCGCATCCCGCGCCAGGGCGTGTTCTTCCAATAATGTCTGCAACCGGTCATGGTCTAACGCACTTTCCAGGGCTTGATGCAACTGCGCCTGCACCTCTGGCTGTTCTCCATAACGAATCGCCTGTATCATCAGCCGACGCAATTCGGTACCATCAATCGCCTTGCCTAGCACATCAAATACGGCCCCTTTGAGCGTCTTGCGTTCTGCCTCTAACTTGCGCAGCAAGGTTTGGTAGACATCCCCTTCCCTGGTCGCGGCCGCGACCAGATTCCACAAGTGGCACACTTCCTTCTGCCCAATGCGGTGAATCCGGCCAAACCGCTGTTCTAATCGGTTCGGATTCCAGGGCAGATCATAATTCACCATGAGGTGTGCCTTCTGCAGGTTAATCCCTTCCCCGGCCGCGTCCGTAGCTACTAGCACTTGTACTGCCGGATCATTGCGGAAAGCAGCTTCAACTGCCCGTCGCTCCTTCTGGTTCATCCCCCCACGGATAGAGACCACCGCTTCGGCTCGACCCAATAACTGGCGAATCTGCTGTGCCAGATAAATTAGGGTGTCTTTATGCTCGGTGAATATAACCAATTTACGTCGGTTGTCCTGAGCATCCCGCATCTCCTTTTCTTCTTCCAACAATCCACGTAACTCACGCCACTTGCGATCATCGCCTTCACGTGCCCGACGTGCCAGTGTTTCTAAATCACGTAAAACCTGAATTTCCAGTCGTAGCTCTTCAATGGTCCGAGCTGTGGTTGCTTGATCAATGACCGTCCCTTCTAAATCTTCTAATTCCTCGGCGGTAAAATCATCTTCGTCAACTTCCTCTTGGTCATCGCCAAATGGCAAAGGAACGGTCTCGCTCCATACGGCTAGGCGGGCCATCTGTTCCGCTTCTTGCAAACGGGTCTCCAGTCGCTCCCGCCGCCGCCGCAAGGATTGATAAATCGCTTCTGTGGATGACGCCAGACGCCGCTGTAGAACAGTTAAAGCAAAACCGACCGTTCGTTGGCGACCATTGTTTTCCAGATTCTCGGCTCGGTTAAACTGTTCCCGCACATAAGCCGTCACCTGATCGTACAGATCTCGTTCCAGCGGCGATAGTTCATAAGGTACTGTATAAGCGCGGCGCTCTGGGAACAATGGCGTGCTGTCGAACTTGAGCAATTGTTCCTTCACCACCCGCCGCATGAGATCTGACACATCGCCTTCATGCACCCCATCGCGGAAACGTCCCTCAAACCGATCCTGGTCAATCAGTGCCATGAATAGTTGGAAATCCTCTTCTTTGCCGTTATGAGGTGTGGCCGTCATGAGCAGAAAATGGCGCGTAATCTGTCCCAAAAGCTGGCCCAACCGATACCGTTTGGTGAATTTCACTTCTCCACCAAAAAATGTCGCTGACATCTTGTGCGCCTCATCACACACGATGAGATCCCATTCGCTTTGTTTCAGTTGAGCCTGTAACTCTTCATCCCGCGCCAGCTTATCAAGACGGGCAATTGCCAATGGGGTTCTCTGAAACGGGTTGCTGTTGTTGCTGTTCCAGACAGAGGAATTGTTGAGAAATTGGAAATACAGATGGAATTTATCCGCCAGTTCTTCTTGCCACTGTTCGGCTAGGCTACCGGGGCAAACGATGAGACAGCGACTGAGGTCGCCGCGAATCATAAGTTCCCGGATGAGTAGACCGGCCATAATTGTCTTACCCGCACCCGGATCATCGGCCAGCAAAAAACGAAGTGGCTGCCGCGGTAGCATTTTGTCATAAACTGCCGTGATTTGGTGTGGTAGGGGTAAAACAAGCGAGGTATGAACGGCCAGGTAAGGGTCAAAGAGGTGCGCCCAGCGAATTCGCTGCGCTTCGGTGATCAGTTTGAGCAGATGACCATCCCCATCAAATCGCCAATCCAGCCGGTCGGCCGCAATTTGCAGGCTTTCTTCCTGATGGCGGTAAATCAGTTGCTCATGTAACTGCCCTTGAGCGTCACGGTACACCAGACTCAGGCAATCTTCACCGCTCCATTCAGCGGTAACAATGGTGATTGGGGTGGGGAATAAGGGGCCGGTTAATTTGAGGCCTTTGGTTATGTCTTCGAGTCTTGCCATCTCAGCCTTTTGATTCTTAAGGGAAGCAACGAGCGACGGCAATCAGGGGCATGAATGTGGACAAATTGGCCGCTGGCAGAATGTTATTCGCGCATTTTACATGTGCCGTGGATGCAGGGCAAACAAATGGTTTATGTTGAGAAGTATGTCGGGAAACTGGATGCTTTAGATAGTTGATTGAGTGAGTTGAGCCCAGGTGTTTTTTGCGGGTTCATAATAGGTTTCACTCCAGACGGACAACCCCCCCATCGCTTCTTGTATATGTTGGATAATTTCCCCCTTGCTGTTCTAACCCGTTACTTACTCTCTTTACTTGTTCAACTTTACCGGTTTGCAAAAACACGAGCTATACCCTCCCTTAGTCTACATCTTGACACGCGTGTGCCTAATATGTTACTCTTGTGTCACATTTATGTGACCTAAGTGGCTCATTGTTAGAGGTCAAATATTATGACGACAACCCGTATTAACCTAGTACTTCCCGAACCAACCAGAGAAGAGCTTGAACGAATTGCCGAAAATCATGGCATAGGTGTTCAAGAGCTTATTCGGGATTACATAGGCATTGGTTTACAAGTAGAAACTATACTTGAGAATGATGGCGAAGTAATTGGTCATATTGGAGAACAAGAAATCCCTCTCGCTACGCAAAATGGTATCTATATAAAGAAGATAAGGGGGTAAATATGATACGCGATCGCGATTACTGGGAGCGGCGGAGTCAGGCTATCTCAAGTCTGAGAGACTTGAATCGGGCTTTGGCTATACACGAAACGTCTATGTCCCAACTTGGGTGGATGAAAGTACTGGTTCAGCTATGGGTACGCGTGAGAAATCCGTCTTACGAATTTCTTCATGAGCATGAGGTCCTGAGGCAATCACGGGTTTGGTTTTCTCTGAGTACGCTGGTTTCTATGGTTGGATTTGCGTTGATTACTACGGGATCTATATATGCCTTTTCTGGGCAGCCTTTGACTGGTATCTTAGTGACCATATCAAGTGTCATTCCAAATACGGTGGCAATTATGTTCTATGCCAACCACAAATATGCAAATGCACGAGCTGACGCTATTTACAGATTGCGTCTTAAAGAGCGCGAGCGGCTGCAAGAGTTGGGAATTGTAGAATCAATTTATGATCCGAGACTACGTGATAATGCAAAGGTCTATTTATTGAGAAATGGCAATGTGGCCAAGGCTATGGAACAGTCACTAGACGGTGAAGAAGAAAGTGGAGAGATTAGGTAAGCGTTCGGTAGATGTAGAAAGAATCCACATAACGGGAAACTGGTAAGAAAGAGTGGACATACCCGATAGTGTGCGTAGCTGTTTCTATTGACTCATCCGAGCGTAGTGCATTAGCGACCTGTGTTATACTACTCGCCAACAAAACACAGAAAACCAACCTTCTCCTATCACCATGCCAGAACCCGACGACAAAACCCGACTCATTTCTTTGGCTGACGCGGCTACATCCCTACCCCAACTTTGTTATAGAATATCCTATGCCCCCGACAGACTGGCGACAATCCCCGGCTCATCTGGTCTTTCTGGCCACATTCTTCAAGCCCCGCGGCCGCAATGAGGCATCACCCGGTAATGTTGACGGGAAGCTACTGCTGGGCAAATAACAACGACCCCAACCCCTCGGTTCGTCTCTGGGTTGGGGCATTTTTGTTGCCGTTGTGGGTTTGCACTAGGGGAAGTCCCAAGAAAATGAATGCCAGGGCGAGGAACGCTCTGGCGTTTTTTGTTTGGGTGGGAGCCTGCTATATGTCCAGAGGGACAGGGCTGTTTCTTGGTCGGGCGGGGGTGCGGCCGCATCCTGTCAATTAAGGTAATTGAAATTAGCGTAATTTGAAGGGTACACAGTAGCATGGTCGTCCGATTGTGAAAAGGTTGCAAGTATGTCGCTAGAGTGCTTGTTAGGTAGAAGCATAGGGTAGTTGCGACCTGTGTTATACTAATTGCCAACAAAACATAGAAATCCAACCCTCTCCTATCACCATGCCTGAACCCGACGATAAAACCCGACTCATTTCTTTGACTGACGCGGCCGCGATATACGGATTGAGTCCTACCTACCTGCGGACTCTTGCCCAAAAAGGGAGACTGAAGGCACAAAAGGTAGCGGATTTATGGCTAACGACACCTCAAGATGTTGAGGTTTACATCCGTAGCCGTCAGCAGCGCGGTGTCTTTCGTAGAGACATTCAGATTGATTGACAATAAGTCTTGAGCGACTTATAATGCCCCCAACTGAGCACCCCTAAAATGCAACATGCGTAAGGTGTTGGTAGCACCCTACGCACGTCTAATCGGTAACCTGCGTTAACAGGCCACCGACTGCTTTCTAGTGTAGCACAATCAGTTTTCCTGTCAGCATCCAGCTTCACCGCTGGTTGTTTGATATGGGTAACTGGTCACTCTTCACTACCAGTCAATGGCCGTTCCTGGTTTCCGGGAACGGCCTTTTTTATTGTCTGGTTGGGGCTATTCAGTTCGGAACTGGCGGGTATTGCTCTCTCACTCTCACCCACCGCCAGTTCCGTTACCGGTCAGGTTGTTGGCTAGTAAAGGAGAATAGACCATGAACATCCTTCATTTTGTCCTTACCACGCATGTCAACGGTCAGATGCGTTCTTTCCCCCGTCAGGCGTGGCAATTCTGGTACTGCACCGGCGGTATTGTTGGTGAACTCGTTCGCCCAGAGACACCGATGACACTGGCTGAAATCGCGGCCGCGTGCCGAGAATCTGCCTTTGACACCATGGCTGATGGCTCCCACCCTGAAACCAACGAAGCTTTCGTCGCCTGGTGTCTGGTGAAGCTAATGGAATACGGCATGGTCGCACCCGTTTTAATGCCCGCCCCGACCTCAACCGGACTGTGCTGGGATGCTCTCTTGCCCGCCAGCTTCCAGCCTGCCGAATGTTAACCTTTTTCCCCCTCTTTCTTCTGGCAACTGCATTTTTCATCTGGAGTATCTGATGAACCGAACCAACACCCTTATTTCCACCCTGACTGGTGTCCTTGTTTTTCTGCTGGCCGCGGCCGCGTTCCTGCTCTCCTTTGACGCCCTGAAACATCTGGCCGCTACTAACGGCATCCCCACGGGAAAGTCCTGGATTTACCCGGCCATCGTGGACGGAGCCATCATCGTTTTCAGCCTGAGTGTTTTGCAAGCCAGCCTGAACCGCCAGCATACCCTCTACCCCTGGATTTTGGTGGGAGCCTTTACCGCGTTAAGTGTCATCCTGAACATCGTCCACGCCCCGGCGACGTTTCTTTCCCGTGTCCTGGCCGCTATTCCCCCGTTGGCCTTGTTCCTGTCATTTGAACTGCTCATGGGGCAGGTCAAGGGGTTGGTTCAGCGTTCGGGAGCGATTCAAAGTTTGCAAGAACTCTTTGAAGCCATTCGCCAGAAGCAGACCGAACTTGATGAATTGATCCGTGTTCGGCGTGATGAGATGCAGGTAGTGATTGACCAGCACAACGCCGAGGTTACGAAACTGACAACACAAACCGAACAACTCACAGCCAAGAAAGAAGCCTTACAGTCCGAACTCCAAGAACTTCGCGCCGAACAAAAATCGCTGCAAAAAGCCGAACAAACCTACGACACTGCCAGTATCGAACGGGCCCGAGCCGCACGAGATAGTGCCAAACAAGAAGCCATTGAAACCTTGCTGACTTTTTTAGCCGAACACCCGAACGCCACCCTGACCGAAATCGCCGAAGTCATTAAACGATCCAAATCAACCGTAAGTGGTTACGTGAACGAATTACAGACCAACGGCCAACTCCACAAAAACGGACACGGCTGGGAAGTCTTGCCTCGGTGAACGGTGTACGACTAACCGTTCACCATCCGTATTTTTATCCGTGTCATCCGTGTTAATCCGTGTACCCATTTCCGAGGTAAACCCATGACCCGCTTTCTTGTCCTCGCCCTTTTTACCCTTATCGCTCTCATCATCCTGGCCGTGGCCCTGAACGCTCCGCGTGTTGCCGAAGCTCAGGCCCACACCGCGGCCGCGACGGCCATGCAAGCCCAAGCCAATGTCACCGGCCTGGCTGTGTTTGGCATGACCTGTCTGGCGGGCACATTGGGGTTGGTTGTCGTGGCGAGCCTTGGTCTGTTCGGTTGGCTGACGGTTTCAGGCTACTGGCCCACACGCGGCCGCGTTCAGCCCATGCCCCATTTGCGGCCGCGTTCCGGGCCACGCCGTATGCGTTTTTGTGCTACGGCATTGAACCAAACAGCAGAAATGGTACCTGTCACCGCTGAGCTACCGGTCACTGTTTACGGCTACCCAGAAGAGATCGAAATCGTCAATTTCACCCTTCCCCCAGGCTGGGAAGAAGGGGAGTGGCCGGATGTTTTTTGGACTGATCAGAGCCGCTAGCGGTTAGCCGTTGGCCGCTAGCAAAAAGCCAACAGCCAGCGGCCATTTGCCAGCCGCTAGCCGCCAGCGGCCCCCAAGTGAAGCCTATGCCTACCCGACACCTCATCCCCACCCTTGCCTTCTCGCCCTGCTCTGGCTTTCTGCCTGTGGCACACCGTCTCTTGCTCCCCGCAACGCCCCCGACGATCTGCAAGCCACGGCCGCCTGGGATAGCTACCGGCTGGCGGCTCAGGCGACCCAGACGACATCGGCCCAGGAAGCTGAATTCTTAGCCCGTTCTATTGCCGCCACCGCTCAAGTTGCCACGACCGAAGCCGGGTACGCGGCCGCGACCTATGCGGCACAATCCACGCGCATGGCCATCGAAACCACGGCTACGTTCCAATCGTATCAAGCCACGGCCACCATCGCGGCCGCGCAAGTCACCAGCACAGCGCAGGCAGCCCAAGTCACCGCCACCTTCCAGGCAGGTCAGGCCACTTCGACCGCCATCGCTCAAGCCACCCAGGATAGCATCCGGGCCACGGGCACAGCTCAGGCAGATTTTGCCACGGCCACGACCCAGTCTGCGGCCGCGGCAAGAGAAGCGATGCGCCTGGAACGAGAACGGAAGCTCCAACCCTTGAAAACCTATGGCCCTTGGGTAATCGGCGTGGCCCTCACGTTACTCATCACGGCTCTCGGCAGTTGGGCCATTCTCATCGCTGTCCGCGCCTGGGATGCCCGTCATCGCCTGGTGCCCACCGGCCCCTTTGGTCGGACTCTATACATTCAAGATGGCCCGAAGGGGCAAAGGACGATTGTTGACCCTGGCCGTATGTTTGGCCCGGTGGTGGAAATGCGGCCGCAAGGCACGCTCATGCCCCAACTGACCGCTCCCGAACTACAAAACATGACCACCGCCCGGAGTCAAGCCGTTGAACTGCGTCAGGCGTTCCATCCCCCCTACCCTATCGTGATGCAACCGACCCGCAACGCCAACCACATTCGCCAGCTTCCCGCCCCGGCTCATGCGCCCGTGCGTGATCAGTCCCAGTTCCAACTGCCCGTTGACCCCGCTCTCCCCCCACCCGATGCCCCCTGGTCGCTCTTCTCTTCCTGGCAAGGGAACGGTATCCCCTTGGGGTTAGGCGCCAACGGCTTACTGACCGCAAATCTGGAGAAATACCCTCATTGGCTCATGGCCGGGACGACAGGGAGTGGCAAAACACGGTATGGTATCTGGCCCCTCCTCACTTCGGTATTGGCGAATGGCTGGCAGGCCATCATTTATGATCGGTCGGGACTGGATTTTTTCCCTTTTGACGATCACCCCAATGTGCATACCGTTCTGTTGCCCGAAGCCGAGATGGCGATTGGACAACTTGCACTACTATACGAATTAGTTCAGCAACGACTGACGATTCTGCGTCAGTTACGTACCAGCACCTGGGACCGCATTAACTTACCGCCCGGTACTCCCCACCCCGGCCCGCGGATTCTGGTTGTCATTGATGAGTTTGCTAATTTGGCTGATGCCCTGGAAGGTAAACAACGGGAAGCCCTATGGCGAGTCGCACGGATGGTGGCCGCCGAAGGTCGGAAGACCGATATTCATCTCGCTTTAGGTTTGCAGGATCCTTCCCACAAAAGCATTGACCTGCGTATTCGTCGCAATTGCACCTCGGTCGCCTTCCGCGTCAAAGACCCCGACGCCAGCCGGCTCGTGTTGAGTGCAACTGGGGCGGAGAAACTGCAAGATCGGCAATTCATGGTGGTTTTCGATAAGTTAGTGCGGGGTGTGGCCTTTGCCCCCAGCGAAGCGGAGATTCGCGCCTTTCTCACCAGTCGCCCGGTGATGACTCACCCGGCTCCGACATGGTTAGGGGAATCAGCCTCTGGTTCCGGTTCTCTTGAGGAAAGAGAGCCGGTTTTTGTTCACCCACCCTTTGTTGCTCCCATGCCCCGCGAGGTGGGGCAAAGTGGTGCGTGCACCGGTGCAAACACTGGTGCGCACCAGCCGCACCAGCCACACCACCCCGAACTGGCGTTTTCTACGGTTTCTGAAACACCGGTGTGCCCCGTAGACCTGGTGCTATCACCACAGATGCCCTTGCCTCTGCCAACCAATCGCGCCCCTACGCCGACAGAGCGGGCGTTTATTCGTCAGTTGGCCGAGCGGGGATTATCGCGTAACCGCATTTGCCACCAGGTTTATGGTTTTAAGAACACAAAAATCTTGGGCTGGGTGAATGACGCACTGGCTGAACTCAGTGAGGAAGACGATGAAGAGGAGACACCGATAGAGCGTATCACCGCCTAAAAAGCAAAACGACACCAGCTTCCAGGCCAGTGCCGTTTGAGTTGCTGTTCTTGAGCGATTGAGTGATAGAACTGACTAGACTGACTCTGGCGAATCCTCTCGCTCTCGCTCTATCCTCTCGCTCCCCAACCCACAGGTTGTTCTAACACCATCCTCTCTGCAAAAAGGTCCCTTCAGTGGGAAGGGCTTTGTGTTGCCTGGGGCCGGACAAGAACAGCTAGAGCGTATCACGACAGTCCACGACCTGTCAACGAACTTCTATGTCGGACGAGGTTACTGCCCCTACCCCACCGCCATCATCGGCGTTACGCGAGGCCAATGCCCGGCTTCTGGCTTTGCGTGAGTCGTTGGGATTGACCGCGCCACTCCCCTTTGTCCCGGACGCGGCCGCACCCTCACCCGTTTCCTCACCCATTGCCGATCCCCCCACCTTCCCCCTACCCCACCACCTGGGTTGGGAAAGTGAAGCTGTGACCAAAGCCATCCGCCAGGTCTGCCAGCGACAGCAGAAGGAGCTTGACGCGGCCGCGGATGGACACCCACCTCTTCTACCTCTACCCCAACCGGCCCCATCCCCCTCGCCTACGCCCTCTATAGCGGCTGAAGGCAGTTCCCGGCCCCGCGATCCGGCGCGTGAGACAATCAAACTCTATCCCACGCTGGCCCTGGCGTTACTTAAGCAGGAGCAGGTGGCCTGCGGCCGCGTTTGGCTCCTTTTGCGTTATCTTGACGAAGCCGGTCGAGGTTGGGTAGCCCCGGATGCGGCCCGGCAGGCCTTTACATTCCCAGACTCGCCGCTTTATCTCTTTGGCGAACGGCAACTGCGGAAGCTCCTGGCGCAGGGGGATGGGCTGTTCTGGCAGCGGGACGAAGAACATATCTGGCTCACAGGGTTGGTGCGGGTCGCGGCCGCGTTGGGGGTGGCCAGGCTCTCAGGCAAACCGGTAGCCTTGCCGCTTAAGGTGTTACTTGGTCCGATTGGCGATGTTCGCGCCCATCTGTACGCCAGCTTCCACAGCGGCCGCACCAAAACCGAACGCACCGGCTCCCAGAGTTCACCCATCAGCCGGGCCACGCTCAGTGACCTCTCCGGTGTCTCACCGCGCAGCCAACAAACCTACGAGCGGAAAGCCGATGTGACCGTCAAACGAAACCTGGCCGTGGGGTCAGCCGTTGGAGCCGTTTGTGCCCAGGAGCAGGCGTGGCGACATGGGCAGGCATTGTTTCCCTTCACTGACTTCCGCGGCCGCCAGGGGAAAGCGGGGCAGACCTACCACGCCTGGCAGTTACCTAACAATTACTTCGGCCCTCATGCTCACCTGAGTCGCGGCCGCGTGCGCCATCATAATCGCCAACTGGCAGACCTGCGACACAAAGGGGACGCGGGGAACGGTCAGAAGGTCGAGATGGCGCGACGGTATTTCGGCAATGGGTTGGAAGCAGAGAAGGGATGGCGGAAACGCGGCCGCGTACCGGTGTATTGGCCGGGGAAGAAAGGGCAAGGCGTGGTGTTGTGGTGGGTGATGGAGGAACCGGTGTGAGGGGTGGAACAAAGTTGCGGGGGTTTAGAGGGGATAACGATGAAAAAGCTAAAGCCATGAAGAAGTATATGGCGAGCAGGCATTACCATTCAGGTTAACCGAAAATTCTCTACTCCCTGGGACAAGAGAAGTTTGTCCACCCTGTGATAAACTTTGTTATACGTTGCCTATTTGCTTTTTACGCCCGAAATAGCCGTTCTGCTTTCGCTACTGAGTTCAATATGCGTTTACTCTCCTGGAACCTCAACTACCGCGTCAAACAGATTCATGAGCAGATTGCTGCCCTGGCTGCCTGTGCGGCTGATGTTCTGGCTCTGCAAGAGGTGAGCGCAAAAACGGCAGCCATTTTTCATCGGGAATTGCCGCAGATTGGTTACCCCTACGTCGTGGATAGCTTCCAACAGGCCCGTGACTTAACGCTTCTGACAGGCCCCCGACGCTACGGCGAGTTGGTGGCGTCCAAATGGCCGTTACACCCATTACCTCTGTTTGCCCATCCTTGGCCCGAACGAGTATTGGTCGTTGCGCTTGAAACACTTACCAAGACGATACATCTCTACACAACGCACATTCCTCCGGGGGCAAGTAATGGATGGATCAAAATCGAAATCCTGGAAAGCCTTTACGCGCACCTGAGCGTCAATCGCGATATCCCCCGTATCCTTTGTGGTGACTTCAACACACCGAAAGAGGAAACTGTGTCTGGTGAGGTGATGACCTGGGGACGGGCTGACTCGCGCTGGGATGCAGGTGAACGGAACATCCTGTTAGGGCTGGCTGATGCAGGATGGCAAGATGTTTACCGTTTTGTGCATGGATATGAGGTTCAGGAGTTTAGTTGGTATGCCCGTAATCAAAAAGGGCGCCGATTTGATCACATCATCGCCTCTAGCACTCTCTTGCCAGGGGTGCAATGTTGCTATATCCACTCCCTGCGTGAGAGACGGCTAAGTGATCACTCCGCCATCATGGCCGATTTTGTTTTGGATGTGTAAGGCTGGCTGTGGGCCGTTGCCCTCCAACTCGGAAGGCGATTCCGTTAGCGACCGTCTTCAGATTGCGCCTACTTTACCTCTCCTTTGTAGTTTCCTTCCTCTTATGCCTCAACAAAACAAAGCGTTTGAGTAGAGGTGCGACCGCATTACCCTTCCCCTCACATCGACGCAGACCCCAAAACATCTCGGTGCACTACGAGAAGATACCTCTCTTTTTTGCCCCCTTCCCCCTCTCTGTTTACAATCAGGTGTGGGGTTCGCACCAACTTTTGGGGAGTTGTTGTTCATCATGGATACCACAGGTGACAAGATGCCCTTTAGCAAAGAACAATGGGCCGAGCAGGTGCGTGCCAACCTCTCGTCCATCCGCCAATGGTTCAAAACAGGTGATGCCCCTTATCTTGTCTACGGTTCAGTTGCCGGGCTGACCCTTTGGCCGTTGGTTGACGCGGCCGCACGAACTCCCGCCGGTCAATCCATCCCTCTCACCCTTCTCCTCACCTTAGGTAACGTCGTCAGCGGCATCGGGGCCAACCTCATTGCCGAACAACTTGGGCGCTGGCGTGATCCGGCCCAACCGGTGGCGGCTCAAGAAGTCATCATCTGGGTGCAGACTCAGGCGGCGCATCAAGCCGAGCTACGCCAGACATTAGACGAGTTGCTGGAAAAGTTCCAGGCCATTCCCCAGGCCCAAAGCAGTTTAAGCACGGCCGATAAAATCTGGTTCAACCAGCAGTTGCAGGCCGAGATGGCCCAATTGGGCAACCTGCCTCGTTTTGTGGCGACCGTAAGCGGCGGTGGCGCGATTGCTCAAGGAGCCGGGGCAAAAGCGGTGGGGCAAGGGGGAGTGCTGGTTGAAGGTAACGTCGCTGGCCCCATCATTACCGGAACGGGGAATACGATTATCACCGGTTCACTGGCGCATCTGGTGACGACCTTACCCCCCAATCTGGCCCCGTTGCGGGATCAGATGACCCAGACATTCAACAAAAGTGAACTGCAAAACCTCTGTTTTGATCTGGGCATTGCTTATGACGATCTGCCGAGTGACACCCGCACCGGTTTGGCACAGGCGTTAATCTCATATTGTCACGAACGCGGCCGCATGTTTGACCTGCTCAATCGGTGTCAGAAATTGCGGCCGCATCTGGTTTGGCATATCTATGGCTGAAAACACGAACAAACCCGACCTTACCACCCAACTGGAACAACTCCGTCGGGCACATGAGGCGGGCCTGCTGGATGATAACGTTTATGAGGCGATGGTGGATCGTCTTCAAGGCAGTCAACAAGTTGAGGTACAGGAGGGCTCGGCCGCGATTGGGAACGAGGCCAAAGCCGCGGGCAAACAGGCTGTCCTGGTCACCGGTACTGTGTTGGCTCCTATTGTCACCGGAACCTACAGTCAGCAAACCACCATCGTCTCCCCACCCGGACCCGATCCGGAAAGCCTGCGGCACGCTTATCTACAATGGATCATGGGACAGACCGGTCAACTTTCGCTGACCGGCATTGACCCGAAAGCAGCCAGTGATGCTGAGTCTCGCCTGCACCTGGGAGCCGTTTACACTGCTTTGCTCACCCAAACTCAGGAACATGATCTCGATCTCACCCAACGACCGGCTGGCCGTCGCCTATCGGCTCTGGCCCAACTCAATCAGCACCAGCACCTGGTTCTCTTGGGAGATCCCGGTAGTGGTAAAAGTACCTTTGTCAACTTTGTGGCCTGGTGTCTTGCCGGTGAAGCGTTGGGTGATGCCAACGCCAATCTTCAGCAATTGACCCGCCCTTTGCCGGATAACAATGGTCAAGACGCGAAGGAACCCCAAAACTGGACGCCGGGTCCCTTGTTACCGGTGCGTGTTTTTCTGCGCGATCTGGCGGCCCGTGCCTTACCTCAGGCGGGCGAACCGGCTTATGCCAGTCATTTATGGGACTTTGTGACTCAGGAACTGAAAACGGCTTCTTTGTCTGCTTACCTGCCCCATCTACAAGAGGCCCTGCGCCAGCCGGGGGGATTGCTCCTGTTGGATGGCTTGGATGAAGTGCCCTCTGCTGATGATAGACGACTGCAAATCAGACAGATGGTAGACAGTTTTGTGACGGCGTTTCCGCACTGCCGTGTTCTCGTCACCAGCCGCACTTATGCCTATCAAAAACAAAACTGGCGACTGCCGGGATTCCAGGAAACCGTCTTGGCCCCCTTTACAGAGGGGCAAATCCGGCGGTTTGTTGAACGGTGGTATGCCCACATCGGCACGCTACGCAACTTGTCATCCACAGACGCGCAAGGACGGGCCGAACTCTTAAAACGGGCCATCTTTGCCAGTGACCGTCTTTCGGCTTTGGCCGAACGCCCCATCCTGTTGACTTTAATGGCCAGTCTACATGCTTGGCGCGGCGGCACTTTACCGGAGAAGCGGGAAGCTCTCTATGCCGATACGGTAGACCTGCTGTTGGATTGGTGGGAAAGCCCCAAACTGGTTGTTGATCGCCAGGGAAACCCTCTACCCGGCGAACCCAGCCTGGCGGAATGGTTAAAAGTAGACCGAGAGCGGGTTAGAGCGTTGCTGGAACGGTTAGCTTTTATGGTGCACTCACGCCAGCCGGAACTGGTGGGTACGGCCGATATTCCCGAAGCCGATCTGATTACCGGTCTCCTGAACATAAGCCAAAACCCTGATTTACGACCGGCCCGGTTGGTTGAGTATTTGAGCCAACGCGCCGGTCTGCTCTTGCCGCGAGGGGTGGGGATTTACACATTTCCTCATCGCACGTTTCAAGAGTACTTGGCCGCTTGCTACCTGACCGGCCCCGATTACCCTGATGCGATGGTGGACCTGGTACGCGACGATCCTCAACGGTGGCGGGAAGTGGCTCTTCTGTCCGGAGCTAAAGCCGCTCGTGGCAGTTCTGCCAGTCTATGGAATCTGGTTGAGGCGTTGTGTTATCGTGAAGTGACAGATAACACTTGTACACAAAGTGATGGGTGGGGAGCACAAATTGCCGGGCAATTGCTGGCCGAGTCAGGTCTGGAGTTGACTCAAATCAGCCATCGTCACCAACCGAAACTGGAGCGAACGCGCCAATGGCTCGTGCATTTGCTAACGAAGGAGCAGTTTCCCGCCACAGAGCGAGCCACGGCCGGTGTTAGTCTGGCGTATCTGGGTGATCCTCGTATGGAGGTTATGGATATAGACCGGATGGAGTTCTGCCTGGTGCCAGAGGGCGCATTCTGGATGGGAAGCGAGGTGGTGCCGGAAACAGAAGATAAATTTTGGCGAGATGTTTACGAAAAAGAGAAGCCACAACATGAAGTGACCATACCCTATGTTTACTGGTTAGGTCGTTACCCTATCACAAATGCCCAATTTCAGGCTTTTGTAGGAGCAAACGGTTATCAAAACCCTGATTTCTGGCCGGAA
>Ga0307505_10000542_pt1 | contig 40772 bp, 33 predicted proteins | sample 23_S_MG_FD_202183 | JGI IMG/M metagenome (GOLD analysis project Ga0307505, IMG submission 202183) | Soil microbial communities from Populus trichocarpa stands in riparian zone in the Pacific Northwest, United States - 23_S | ecosystem: Environmental > Terrestrial > Soil > Riparian zone > Trees...
CGTCAACTCGTCGCACAGCGGCGGCAGCGTGATCAGCGGCGGATTGTCACCGCAGATACCGGTGCCGTCCTGCTCGACCGTAAGAGCCAAGCCGAGGCTGCAACCAAATCCACCGGTAGTTCCGGTTCCCGATCCGGTTTCGATGCATACGCAACCACAGATGTTCCCATCGGGAACGTTGTCCGGGCCCGGGCAGGAGCCGCCGGGACATTGCGAGTCAAGCGTGCACGCATTGGTATCGTTGCTGCCACCCGAGCAGAATCCCTCACACCCGGAAGACTGGGCGACGAAGTCGCCATCGAGGGCTCCGCAGTGGGTATCACACAAGTCCTCACAATTCGGGTTGCCGGTGCACTCGCCGATATTGTGGTCGGCGGCCACCGTCGCATCGACACCGGTGTCGCCATCACAATCAGCGATCCGCTGCGGGCACTCCGTCTCGGCCTGCGCGACGCACACGTCACCGATACCAGGGATCGAGACGGGGTCGAACCGGTCGACCGTACATCCACAGGACAAGTCGTTGCCCTCGTCATCCGGAACGCACGCCACCTCGAGGAGGGCCTTCTTCGGTTCGTTCACGCAGGTACCGGTGCCGCACTCGGGGTCTTCGGGATCGCAGTCCACTCCCTCGAACTCCACGTCGCCGCGGCACAGGAACACGTCCGAGGCCGGGCGAAGCGGCAGGGGTCCGATGCCGATGTTCAATACCAACGAACTGTCGTTGGAGAGGTCGCAGATCGCGGGCGCCGGCGTCGGCGGCGGCCCCTCGGGGCACATCCCGGCGAGCGAAATATTGACCGCGCGGATCAACTCGTTGATCTGCGCCGTGCCGTTGCCGTTGGCGTCGATCGACGGGCACGCGGTGAGTTGCTGATTCCCGAGGCTGATGTTGACGGCCAAGATCAACTCGTTGATGCGGACAAAGCCGTCTTCGTTGCAGTCGCCGACGCAGGGCTCCTGCGCCATCGCACCCGACGACATCACCATTGTGAACAGCACGAGCGCCACCGTCGCTCGAGTGCTGAATGCCCGGAGGGCTCCCCTGATCTCTCCTGCAAGCATCGAAACCTCCTCAAAGTCGTTGTAGGCAATACGCCAACCCTAGGGGTTCTAGTCGAGGTGAGCGGGCGTGTCAAAATGACCGGCGCGATGCGTCGCTCGATACGTGAGGGCGAAATCGCGATTGCCTGGCGCCCCGAGAACGCGATACGTCGCAAAGGAGATGCTGGGAAGGCGGCAACAGCGGACGACCCGCGCGAGCGATCTCACCGACGACGACCGGCGCCGAATCGAGCGCGCGGTGGGCGGTTCTCGCGTCGACATGTCGGCCGGCCTTTACAGCCCGAGCGGCATGGTGCGGCGCGTCAACCGCGAAGCGGTGTTGCTCGCGGGCGGCGGTCGCGCCCTCCTGATGCAGATCGCGCACCCCCTGGTGGCCGCGGGCGTCGCGCGCCACAGCGGTTTCGAACGAGACCCGCTCGGCCGCCTCTGGCGGACTCTCGACCTGACGCTCACGATCGTGTTCGGAGACGCCGCCAGCGCAGTAACCGCCGTGAAACGCATCGAGAAGCTGCATTCGGTGGTTCGCGGTCACCTGACCGAGTCGGTCGGTCCCTTCGACGCGCGATCGACCTACGACGCCACCGACCCGGCCCTGCTGTTCTGGGTGCACGCGACGCTCATCGACAGCGCGCTGTCGACGTACGACCGGTTCGTGCGGCCGCTGGATGAGCACGAGCGACTCGCGTTCTTCGAAGAGTCGAAAACGACGGCGCGCTTGTTCGGCGTACCGGAGGAACACATCCCAGCCGACGCGAACGAGTTCGATCGCTACATGCGCGGAATGCTAGCGGGCGACACCTTGACCATCGGCGACGACGCGCGGCGCGTGGCGAGCTCGATCATGGACCCGCCGCTGCCGGCCGGGCTGCGTCAGATCGCCGGCAGCGGACGCATTTTCACCGAGGGGATGCTGCCCGCCGAGCTGCGGCAGCGATTCGGTTACTCCTGGAATCACAGCCGGCAGCGAAACCTGGAGCGAGCGCAGGCCTTCTCGCGTCGAGTCCTCCCCTACTTGCCCGCCCGCGCGCGGTATTTCCCGCACGCGCTGCGCGCAGGTGGCCCGAGCGGCGAGCCGCGCTCGGTCAAGTAAGCGCCACCACCAGCGCCAACTGGCCCAGGTGGTAGGTGACGATGATGGCGAGCCGAGCCGCGGCGAACGGCGCGACGAATCGGTTCCACGCGATCATCGCGTCCGATCCATAGAACAGCAGGGAACCGACCACCGCGGTCAGACTCCCGGAAGCGAATGCGGAGGCGACCATCGCGCTGATCGCCAGCATGTAGACGGCAACGGGTGAGCGGACCGAGTCGGGCCTGGCCGAGCTGAGAATCTTGAACGCCAACGGTGACGATAGGAGCACGATCACCGCCAACCAACCGACGCGCGCCAGCATTCCCGCGTCGATCGCGAACAGGTAGGCGATATGTCCGACGAGAAAGGCCGAAAGGCCGGCGACGAACATCTTCTCCGGCAACATGAGATAAACGTCGCCGAGTAGCGAAAACGCCAGCGCCGCGATCAAAAACCATGTCGCGTCGGGTTGCGCCGCCGCGTAGAGGAGCAGGAACGCCAACGTCGCCGGCTTCGCGACATACTCGCCCTCCTTCCATTCGTTGCCCACGGCCACCCAGTCGAGCACCGCGAACAGGAAGAATCCGATCAGCAGCACAGTCGTCATCGCTCGTCAGTCCCTCGCCCCTCGCCCCTCGCCCCCATCATCGCGAAAATCTCCAGCATGTCTCGATGGATGCTTCCGTTCGACACCAGAGTCTGTGCGCCATAGGGGTCGAACGCCCGGCCGTCGAAATCGGAGGCGACGCCACCGGCCTCGCGCGCGATCACCACCCCGGCGACGGTGTCCCAAGGGTGCAGCTTCCACTCCCAGAAGCCGTCGAGGCGGCCGCAGGCGACGCTGCAGAGGTCGAGCGCCGCCGATCCGCCGCGGCGGATGTCGTGGCTGTTCAGGATGAACTCGCGCACGAAGCCGAGGTAGAAATCGATGTGATCGCGGCGGTCGTACGGGAACCCGGTGCCGATGAGGGAGCCGGAAAGTCGCGCGGTCTCCGACACGGCGATACGGACGCCGTTCAGGAAAGCTCCAGCGCCGCGCACGGCTGTGAACGTCTCTCGCCGCGCGACATCGTGGACCACTCCGAGCAGCAGCTCCGGGCCGCGCGCCAGCCCGAGAGAGAAGGCGTACTGTGGAAACGAATGCGCGAAGTTGGTCGTGCCGTCGAGCGGATCGAGGTACCAGGCGAATTGGTCGGCGGCCGGCCGCGCCAACTCCGGCCCACTGGCCTCTTCGCCGACCACCAGATGATCCGGGAATGCGGCGCGCAGCCGTTCGGTGGCAAAGAGTTCGACGGCCCGATCGGTATCGGTCACGAAGTCGACCTCGCCCTTGTGCTCGAACCGCACCGCTCGGCCGGCGGCGTCGCGAATGCGTTCGCCGGCCTCCAGCGCCACGCTCGCCGCGATCTGCAGGAACTTCTCCACGCGCCAACCGCTTTCACATCACTGGTAACGCCGCAATCCGTCTGGCATAGGAGCGCCACCACGATGACCCCGATTGAAATAGGCTCAGACGCGCACAGGGACCTCTTCTGCGGAGAGTTCATCGCGACCCACGATCCGTACGACGCCACGCGGATGCCGTGGCCGGAACTGGACGACCAGGCCATTCAGCGTCTGCGATCGATGCCGTTCTGGGACGAGGCGATCTCCACCGAGTCGGACGTCGCCCTCAAAGTGCAGGCGCTGGTGCCCCTGCAAACCGATCCGCTACTGCGCCAGGCGATCGAGCTACAGGGATTCGAGGAAGGCCGCCACGCACAGCTCTTGCGCGAGATGTTGCGCCACTACGAGATTCCGCAACCCGTCGTGACCGAACAGAAACAACACCCGGACCCCGAATGGGGCTTCCTGCGGGTGGGATACGGCGAATGCTTTGATTCGTTCTTCGCGTTCGGACTGTTCCGCGTGGCGGGCGAGGTCCGACTATTCCCCGAACCGCTGCTGAAGGTCCTCGAGCCGATCGTCCGCGAGGAGGCGCGCCACATCCTGTTCTTCGTCAACTGGGTCGCCTATTGCCGCGCTCGACAGGCGTGGTACCGGCGCCCAGCGCACACCGCGCGCTGCGGACTGGCGATGGCGATCCAGGTGTGGAAACGCATCCGCACGGCGATCGCAGCCGCGCGAGGAGGTCGAGAGGACGACGACGACTTCATGATCGGAGTTCAGGACTCGCTCGATCTGAACGTGTCGCCGCGCCACGTCATCGAGACGTGCCTGCGCGAAAACGATGCGCGTTTGCAACCCTACGACCCGCGCCTGTTGCGGCCGAGTTTCGTCCCGCGCCTGGCGCGGATGACCACCGCGTTCCTGCCCGGCAAATAGACTACAGACTAGCCGGGAAACGGCGGGGCGACGCGGACGATGATCTGTCGTACCTCTCCGGGGCGCGGCATCGGCCCCACGGCCTCCAAGACCCGCACCGAGAGCATCGTATCACCGACCGGAAACTCCTCGACCGCCGATATCACCTGCGAGCAGAATTGGACCGTGGCCGCCGCCGAGGCGCAACCAAAGTTGCCGTCCTCGAAGCGCAGGCATGCCTGCGCTTCATTGCATCCGCGACCCACCGTCTCTTGCGCGCCGTCGACGAACCGACAACCGAAGTCGTTCAAGGCGTTTGCCACGGTCGCCGTCGCATCGAACGAGGGCGGGTCGATGCCCGGCACGCCGCCGGGTACCGGCGATTCTCCGTCGCACACCTGGGTGCTGCCGTTGCCGAGCGGGCGTGTCGACTGGATCTGGAACGACGGCGCTCCGCCGACGCGAAACGTGTCGTTCCCCGGATTCAAGAGCGAGTCGCCGAAGCCCGCTTCGACGATGATGCGGAAGGCTCGGCCGAACGGGAGTTCGAACACGGGGATCCCGTTCACCTCGGCAGTCGGCCCGAACAAACTGTCGTCGGCCGCCGCGAGGGAAAACGTGTGGATTCGCGGGCCGACCGCGGGCACCGTGGTCGGCGTTGGCGTCGCCCCGGGGTCGGGGGTCGGCGTCGGCCCCATTGGCGTGCAGCCGTTCAGCGCGTTGTTGACCGCGCTGACCAACTCGTTGATCGACACGAGTCCGTTTCCGTTGGCGTCGACGTTCACGCAGTCGACGATCTGGCGACTCCCGAGGGCGATGTTGACGGCGAGAATCAGTTCGTTGATACCGACCGTGCCGTCGCCGTTGCAGTCGCCGACGCATGCGGATCCCGCACGCGCCCCGGAACTCAGGGCAAGCAGGGAGACGCAGATCGCCAGGACGAGACTCCGTGTGGCGCGCGGGGCGGGTTGGGAGAGAATGGGGCGCATCCTGAGATCATCGAGACGAACGGACGCGCCAATTTGCTGCAACCAGGGCAGCGGCGGCATTCGCGAGAACACGGCGGCATCCCTATCACCCTCGTGTGAACCTGCAAACGCACGAGGGCCGCGGGAAGTGCCCGCGGCCCTCGTCGACATGGCCTCACTCGACGGTGATGTCGATCGTCACGACCGGGTCGTAGTACAGATAGAAGCGTCCCTTGATCCGATACGTCCCCGGCGCGACCACGGAACCGCCGTCGTCTTTCAGATCCCAGAACGCCTGTAGCTGGTAACGCAGCTGCGCATCGTCGAACTCCGGCGCCCCCGCCGCCAGGAACGGATCGCCACATCCCTCCTCGCGGATGGTTCGCACGAACGTCTCGGTCCCGCCGCCGTCCACGCGGAACGCGTAGAGGTCGAGACAGGGGTCGAAGATGCCGGCCGGACGCTCGGTTTCGGTCACGGTGAATCGGATCTGCACGACGTCCGGCTGCGTGTAGTCCGCGCAATCGGATTCGAGATAGACGCGGTTGAAGCCATCGGTCCAGGTGCCGCGGTTGACGTTCTCGACGTCGCAGAAGTCGACATCCGTCTGCGCGAACACCTCGATCGGCAACGGTGAGGCGCTCACACCGTCGAGCTCGGCCCACACCTCCACGGCGCCAGCGGCGAGCCCGGTCAACACACCCGGAGAGTCGAAGCGGGCGATGCTGGCGTCACTGGTCCTCCACACGACGCTCTGGGTAGCGTCGCGCGCGAACCCCACATCGTAATAGCCCTGGGCGATGAACACCGCCTCCTCACCGGCTTCGATCACCCGATCCGCGGCGTTGTCGCCGCCCTGGTAGATGTAGAGGCTTTGCAGCGTGGCCTCGGCGACCACTTCAACCCCGTACGGATAACTTTCGATCTCGCCGAGAACCGCCCGCACCGTCGTCTCACCGGCGCCGGTTGCCGTCAGGATACCGCCCTCGGTGATCGGTGCCACGCCGGTGGCGGTGGAGGTCCACGTCACGCTCTGCGTGACGTCCTCCCACCCGCCGGTGTCGTACCGAGCCGTGGCGCGAAAGTTCAGTTCGTCGCCGATCAACAGCGTGAGGTTCCCCGAACACCTGAACTCGAAACACGGTGCGATGTCGGCGACCGGAAGGAACCCGTAATCGTACTGGGACTCTGGATAGATGCTCACACTGACGACGCTGCGCTCGGCCACGACGCGCATCTCGCGGGTATCACTGACCACCGAGCCCAACGCCGCCGAGATCGAGGCGGTTCCCGCGCCGATGCCGACGAACTGTCCAAAACTGTCGATGCTGCCGACCGACGCCGGCGTCGCCCGCCACTCCACTTCGTCGGTGATGTCCTCGTAGAAACCACCGGCGAACTCGCCGAGGGCATGGAACTGGACCGTGCCGCCGATCTCGATCGCGTTGAGACAAGACGGCGGCGCGAAGTCCGGCGCCGCGATCGCCGGATCGGGGCCGGGCTGGGGCCGCGGCGGGCCATCGAAATAGGGATAGCAGTCGTAGTTCTGCAGGTAGATGCTGAGCAGCGCCGGCCGCGGCGTCACCTCGACGGCGACACCGACACTCGTCAGACCGCCGAGAGAAGCCGTCACGACCGTGTTCCCCTCGGACACCGCGAGCGCGGATCCCCATACGGTGACGTCGAGAACGGCGGGTTCCGACGACACCCAATCGACGAGGCCACTCAGGTCGATGGACGAACCGTCCGACATGATACCGAGGGCGGAGTAGTGACCTTCATGCCCCACGACGAGACTCGACGTCCCGAAGGCGCGGATCTCGTCGAACTCGACGTCGGCACACGACGGCACACAGACACTCTCCGGACAGTCCGTGGCATCCGCGGCGCTGGGCGCGCAGACACAGACATCCCCGGCACCCGCACATCCGCCGCTCGGGTCGCACTGGTAGGGAACCGGCGCATCCGACGCGGTGCACACCGTCGAACGACAGTCCTCGCAGAACGGGCAACTGGCCGCGCACCCGCAACGGCGATCGTCGCCACACGCACCGAACTCGTCGCACTGCCACACTTCTCCGCCGCAATTGGGCGCGGTGAAGAGACCGTCGCCGTCCTCGTCGACGAGGCGGCGGGAGCTGTCCGCCAGCTCGATCAACTGTCCGTCGCGGATCAGCGCGAGAGATCCTCCGCCGACGGTGGTTCGGCGATACGCGCTACCGCCGATGGTATACAGCGAAGTGGCTCGCACGCGTCCCCACGAAACCTCCGCGATCACCTCGGCCGCGCCGTCGTCGCCCACAGAGACGGGAACGACGAACGACATCAGATTGCCCGACACGGTCTTTGTGACCAGTAAGGTGCAATCTCCCGGTGGAACATCGGCAACGACGAAGCGTCCGAACTCGTCCGTCGTTCCGGTCAGGTCCTCACCCGTCTGCCCGTCGCAGTGCAGCGACCAGTCGGCGAACGAGAGCGAGCGGTCGAAATGGGGGTTGGCGGTGCTGAACTCTGGGGCACCGCGGAGTGCATCGCCGTCGTTCGCCGCGACGGCCGCGTCGACGACCACCAGACCGCGCACCGCCGCGCCGAGCACCGGGGTGGCGGTCGCGACCGGCGTGGCAACGCCCGTCGGCGACGTCGTCGCACTCGCCGTCGCACTCGCCGTCGGCACCGGTGTGCCGCTACCTCCGTCATCGTCGTCGCTGCCGCAGCCGACCAGCGCGGCGCACATCACCGCGACGATCAAAACCGATCGATGAACCATTGAAACGCTCGCTCGTGTCTCGATCATGTTGAACACCTCTTCCGCGCCATCGTGGCGCTTTGATCAAAAAATTCTGCCCGCTCGCAACGACACCGCGTCGTCCATGGCCAGGGCGGACGGTGACGGACTCTCCGGGATCGGCGCGAGATCGATCGTGCGTTGCGCGGGTCCGTCGAAGGGAACCCGATAGAACTCTTCTCGGAGCGTCGAGTAGCCGTTCGCCCGCGCCGAGAAGACGAACAGGTAGTCGAGCCCGCTGCAGACTTCCTCGCGACGCGAGCGAATCGAGTAGGTGCCATCAGCGGACGACACCGACATCGCATCGTTCATCGTCACCACCGCGCCGGCGATGGGCTGACCGGTGTCGGCGTCGCGGACGACACCGGAGATCTCGCTCAACAGCACACACGCGTCGCGACCGACACAACTGGCGACGCACTCCGCGTCGCCGCAACCGGCACAACAGTCGCCACAGAGCGCGTCGTCGATCAACGGCGTGGGCGTCGGCAGCGGCGAGAAAGGCGACGCGCAGCCGTCGAGCGCCGCGCGCACGGCCCGCACCAGGTCCGAGATCGCCGCGGCCTCGGCGAACACCGGGCACATCGATCCGTCGATGGTGCCCAGCGCGACGCCCACCGAGCGAATGAGTTCGGCGATCTCGACGACCAGATTCCCATCGCAGTCGCCGGCGCAAACCGCGTGGTCGCCGGTCACCTCGAATGTCCCAACGCCGTCGGCCGCCTCGACTGTGTAGAACCCAGGCGGGAGATATGGAACCGTGAACGTCTGCTGGAAATCGCCCGCGGTTTCACCCATCACCGAGCCGACGACGGCGGGGCCGAGATGGAGATCCGCCCTGCCCCCGGAGTGAATCCACTGGCAAGCGCCCTGGACGGTGACTGTCGTACCCGGCACACCGCTCTCCGGTGAAAGAAACACTTGCGTGCTGCACGTGGGCGCACACAGCTCGACGTTGAGATCGGCCTGCCCGAGGACGACCTCGACATCGTCCCAACAACTGCCCGACTGACAGGGGGACGCCAGGTGAACGACGTAGGCCCCCGGTTCCACCCCGGTGAACTCGACGATCCCTTCGGCGTCGGTGCGGCCTTCGATGCCTATCGGTTTCAAGACGACAGACGCATCGACGACAGCGCCCGTGCATGTCCCTTCCTGGAAACCGACTCGCACGCGGACCACTCCTCCAGTCGACGTCGCTGCCGCGAATGGCGGGGCGATGAGCACGGCCAGCGCTACCCCCACCAGCCAGTTCATCCAACATGTACACTTCACCATGTCTTGCCTCTCTCCCGGAACCCGCCGCCCTTCTAAACAACTTGTGTTAGCTTGTCAACGATTTTTGTTTTGCTATAGTCCCGGCCCATGGCGGCAGCGTCCGTAAAATCCGCGCCCAAGCGCATCCGGGATGTTTTCTATGAAACCCGGGTCCTGATGGGGCGCGATTACACCATTCGGCGCTTCGCCGAGGAGGTGTTGGACCGAGCCATCGATCCGGTGATGCTCGGCTACATCGAGAAGGGTAAGCGCTTCCCAAGCGAGGCCCTGGTGCGGCGGCTGGCCGCCGTCCGCAAGCAGGATCCGCAAGATCTGCTGGCCCTACTATGGCGCGACCGGATCCTGCACGGATTCGGCAAGGAGCTGCGCCGTGTCCTGGCGGCACCGCGCGCGCTCACGGACATCGAGGACGCGGACGTCGCCGTTCTCACCAGTCAGGCCATCGCCGCGCTGCCTGACGATGGCGAGTGGATCAGCGTCGCCAAGTGGCGCGCCGAGTTCCGCGCCGTGAAAGGCCATCGCCGCAAGGATCAGCAGGTCTCCGCCGAACTCCGGCAGCAGGTGGAGGAGGTTTTGCGCGATCGCGAACTGGTGGAAATTGCCGGCACCAAGGTGCGACGGCGCGGCCGCCACTTCGTCGCGCAGACGACGGCGGAGCGACAGGCGCTGGCGTTGGAGTTCTGCGCACTCTTCGCCAAGGGTTTGCTCGACAAGTTGGCCCTACCCGAGAAGGACACCGGGACCTATCTGCGGGATCACTACTTCAACATTCCGCCCGACAAGATCGCCGAGTTTCACAAGCGGCTCGATGAGGTGTTGCAGTCCCTCGCCGAGGAGTTCGCCGGCGACGCGAGCGCACGGAATCGTTTCATGAACGTACTCGTCACGGCGACACCGTACGACGCGGGGGAGTCATGATCGCATTTCTTCGCACACGGTCCGGCAATCGTTTGCTGAGCATGGCCGCCGCGTGGGTTGCCATCGCGGTCTGCGCGTTCGGGTGCGTCGGCGGGAGCGGCTCGAGCGGCTTCGATCTCGCCGAGAGCTCCGTCATCCAGCGCGTCGGTCAAGGCCAGGAATGCGAGGAGTTCGACGGGTTGATCATCTGCCCCGCCGATGCGACGCGCGGATCCGCCGCGACACCGACCCACTCGGTTCCGCCGACGGCGCCGCCGGCGGCGACGCCGAGCGCCACCGAAACGACGAGCGCTCCCGGAACTGCGACGCCCGCAGTCACAGGTACGATCCCGCAGCCCCAGGGCACGTCGACGCCGACGGCTTCACCGGCGGCGCACGACACCGCCGCGCCTACCGCGATCGCCGCGACTCCGACGCACACGGCCACCGGAATTCCGTCGGCGACTCCGTCGCCGACGGCGATCCTCGAAACGGACATCTTCACCAACGCATCGGGCCTCCACGGAGGCGCGGCATGCGCTCCGTCACAGGAGCCATCGATGTGCGACGTCGAGTTCCGATTCCGGGCAATCGGCCTGCCTGATACCTCGGCCTTCCGCGTCGCGGCCCGACCGGTCGACACCGTGGGGGCTTGGTCGATCTTCGTGCCGACGCGGACCGACGGCACCGCCGACCCGTTCGACTACTCGTCGGAGATTCGGATCGACGTGGCGGACGCGCAGGCCGCCCAGAGCGGGGTCCAAGTGATCGTCCTCGTGTTCGACTCGGATCCGGGGCCGGTGCCGGAGCGCGTTGCACGCCTGTCCGACACCGGTGCGGATCGGGCGTTCGTCGTCGCGGTGCTTCCGGTCTTGAGTCCTTGACGACCCGCTGACCGCGACTAACGAATCGCGGTCAGCTTCCTCGTGGCCAGGATCGAGTGCAGCGCGACGATCTTCCCGGTGGCGTCGAGATCACAGCGAATGACGACACGGGGTGCGTAACGCGGGCGGGTCGCGTTCAGTTCCACCACCACGGCGGGGAGTCCGTTGACCTCGCGCATCGTCACCGCGCCGATGCCGGCGCCGATCGAACGCATCAAACCGAACTCCAGCTTCACCACTCGGTCCGGTCCGACGACCGGTACCTTGGCGGCGAGGAACTCGTCCCCGCCGTCGCTCAGGGCGACCACACGCTCGGCCAGCAGTGCGCGGCACGACGCCGCGTCTCCCGCGGTCAACGCCGCGAGGAAGTTCTCCAAGGCCGCCCGCGTTCGAGACGCGAGCGCCGCGGTGGGCCGCATGCGCGCCGTGTCGTATGCGCTCATCGCCTTGCGGGCGCGGTGCAGCGACGTCTTGACGTTGGCGTCACTGAGCGCGAGCGCGGCGCCGGTCTCGTGAACGCTGTAGTCGAACACGTCGCGCAGCAACAGCACGGCGCGCTGCTGAGGCGTCAACGCCTCGAGCGCGACGAGGAACGCGTACGACACGCTCTCCATCAGCTCGTAGCGTCCTTCCGTCGGATTGTCCGCACCACTGGGTATCTCGAAGGATGGGAGAGCTTCGTCGGCGCCCGTCTCGACCGGCGACGGCAACCACGGCCCGTGATAGCCGCGGCGACGCCGACGGCGCAGACAATCGCGCGCGAGATTCATTGCCACGGCCACCAACCAGGGCCGCATCGGTTCGTCGGGCCGCGCCGGCGGCCGCTCGAGCGCGCGGACGAACGTATCCTGCACGAGGTCGTCGGCGTCGGCCGCGCTGCCGGTCATGCGATAGCACAACCCCCAGAGGTGCCGGCGGTTGGACGCGAACAGATCGCCCCCGTCCACCGCCGGACTCTCGCGCGGGTTGTGGCCCAGCGGCATCACGCAGCCGCTCGCTCGCGCTCGCTCGTCGCGAGAATCCCCTTCGCGGCGCTCTCGGCACTGGCGAGGCTGGCGTCGAGCAGCATCCCGCGCGCCCCGACCCAGTCGCCGACCACGTATAGCCCTTCGACCCCCGGCACGGCGGGGCCAGGGCGCGCCGCGCCGGTACGAGCCTCGGTCGCGGCGTACGACACCGTCATGTCCGGCAGGAAGCGCCGCTCGACGAGAACCTCACGCCATCCCGGCTGCACGAGGTCGAGCAACGCCTCGAGTTCCCGCTCGTCCGCCTTCGCATCGACCACGGCATCGACCGGAAGATACTTGGCGACGTGAATCAACGCGTGCCCGGGCTCCGCCAAGCGTGCGATCGCGGAGTGCACCGAGAGATAGACGGGCGCGTCGACGCCGAGCGCGAACAGGTTGCGGGACTTGGGCAGGACCGACAGTCCGACGTCCAGGCAGGCGGCGCGCACAGGCGTCATTTCACCCGCCCACCGGCCGAGTTGCTCTCCCGCGGGCCCGTCACACACAGCCGCGGCGACGGACGGTGGCACCGCCAGCACAACCGCACGGGCCTCGGTCATTCGTCCGTCCGCGGTGGTGACCCGTGCCCGGCCAAGGCCGCATTCCACCGAGCGCACGCGGGCGCCGCAAACCACCGCGGCGCCGGCCCGCTCCGCGGCGCTCCGCAGCCCCTCGACCAGGGTGCGCCAGCCGCCGTCGACGTACAGCACGTTCTCCGACAGCGCCAGCTGCAGCTGCCGCAGCGCCGCGCCGGCGCTCAAAACGGAGGGAGCGTTCGCGTACGTGGACAGGCGCACCAGCGCGGTGAGAAGTTCGCGGGCGACGGTATCGCGCACCCGGCCGCCCACCCAGTCCGACCACGGCGTGCTGTCGAACGCCGTGGCCTCAACGCGCGGCAGTGTCGCCAGCAGCCGCGCAACCTCGATCTTGCCGCCGACGCCCAACAGGTCCGTCGTCAACAGCGACAGAAATCCTCCAGGCAGCGTGTGAAGCCGGCCGCCGTGTACGGCGAAGCCCCCGGCCGCACTCGGCACGCCACCGGTCGGCGTGATCCCGAGATCGCGCAGGACGCGCATCGCGTGACCGCCGCGGTACAACGCGTGCGCACCGAGATTGAAATGGAACCCCGCCTCCAACTGCGTGGCGCCGCGACCGCCCGGGACGGGTGCCTTTTCCAGCACCACCACGCCTCGACCGGCGCGAGCCAACATCGCCGCCGTCGCCAAGCCACCCGGACCGCCGCCGACGATGACGACGTCCGCCTGCTCTTCTGTGTTCGCCATGAGACCCTCCGCTGTTTGCGGGTAACACGATGGAACCGGGCAAAAGGTTACACAGATCGATCGATCCCAGGGAAGCGGTCCCCCAACCCTGGTAGTCTCCTAACCTAGTCAACCCGACATCCCGATCATGTCGAGTGCGAGCGGAGCGAGCGTATCGAGACACGCTCCATGGAAGGCACGGCCTCTCGATACACCGGCCCTTCGGGCCGGCACTCGAGGCGAACGGTGAAGAACAGCGCGACCGGGAAACATTTGACGGAGCCAGGCGGGGGTTACCTCCGCAGCAACCTGTGCGTTCTTTCCCGAGCGCGGCGTTGAAGGTAAGACAGCCCCTTGGACGCCTTCGGAGCCTTCATCCTGATCGCCGGCGGCGTCGCCGCCGGCATCTTCAACACTCTGGCCGGCGGCGGGTCGCTGCTGTCGGTGCCGCTTCTCGTCATGGTCGGCCTTCCCGGCACGCTCGCCAACGGTACCAACCGGGTGGGGATCTTCGCGCAGAGCGCCGCCGCGGCGCTGCGTTTCCGCGCCGACGGCGTTTCCGGCGTGTCCCACGCACTACCGCTGTTCCTGCCGATCGCGCTCGGCTCGGCGCTGGGCGCGTTCCTCATTTCCCAAGTCGCCGACGCCACTTTCGAGTGGCTGTTCGGCCTCGTCATGATCGCCCTCCTGCCGCCGATCCTCGTGCGACCAGCCGTTCCCGACGCCGCTCGACCCCGTTGGTCGCGCTCGACGACATTCGCGGTCTTCTTCGCCATCGGTCTCTTCGGCGGGGCGTTTCAGGCCGGGGTCGGGATCGCCCTCGTACTCGCGCTCGCTCACAGCGGCTACGATCTGGTGCGAGCCAACAGCATCAAGGTCGTCGTCAACACGATCCTGACGTTGGCGGCGCTGCCGGTCTTCATCGCGCACGGCCACGTGCGCTGGGCCCCGGCCCTGATTCTCGCGGTCGGCTACGCGGTGGGCGGCACGATCGGAGCGCGCCTGGCCGTGCTGGGCGGCGAGACGCTCATCCGCCCGGTCCTCAGCGCCGCCGTGCTGGCGCTCGCGGGAAAGATGCTGGGACTTTACTAGGGGCCGGGGGTCAGGGGTCGGGGGTCAGGGGTCAGGGGCTGTGGGCGCTTTGCGCCCGTTCATTCTGATCGACCGAGAGCCGTGCGCGATGAGCGTTGATCCGTCTCCACCACCCGGCCCTGGCCCCCGGCCCCTGACCCCTGGCCCCTGCAGTTCAGTACACGATCACGCTGCGGTTCACTTCGCCGGCCTTCATTGCTTCGAAGGCGTCGTTGATGTCCTCGAGCTTGATCGTGCGGGAGACCAACTCGTCGATCTTCAGCTGCTTGTTCATGTAGAGATCGATCATCCGCGGTAGGTCTCGGTTGAGATTGGCCGATCCGTACAGCGATCCGACCAGCGACTTCTCCTCCAGGGGCAGCGACATTCCCGGGACGGTCACCTGCTGGTCGAAGCCCGGGACGCCGACGACGACGGCGGCGCCGCCGCGCTTCACGGCGTTGAACGCCTGCGCGATCACCGGCGGCGCGCCGATTACCTCGAACGCGTAATCAACGCCCAGCCCGCCGGTGGCGTCCTTGATGGCCTGCACGGCGTCGACGTTCTTGCCGTTGATCACGTCGGTCGCGCCGAACACCCTCGCCTGCTGCAGCTTCGAATCGAGCAGGTCGACGGCGATGATCTTCGTCGCGCCACACAGAGCCGCGCCCTGGATCACGTTCAACCCGACGCCGCCGCAGCCGAACACCGCCACCGTGTCGCCCGGCTCGATGCGCACGGTGTTGATCGCCGCGCCGACGCCGGTCATCACACCGCAGCCGACCAGGCACGCCCGATCGAGCCGCACGTCGTCGCGGATCTTGATCGCGGCCGTCTCTCGCACCACCGTCTTCTCGGCGAAGCAGCCGACGCCGGCCATCTTGCCGATGCCGACTCCGTCCTTCTCGAACACGTTGTCCGCGCCGGTCATTCCCATTTCGAAGCCGGTCGGACAGAGGTGCGTCTTGCCGGCCTGGCAGTAGTGGCACTTGCCGCAGTTCTGCACCCACGCCAACAAGACGTGATCGCCGGGCTTCAGAGTCTTGACCCCACTGCCGACCTGCTCGACGATCCCCGCGCCTTCGTGGCCCAACACCACCGGCGGCGGCACCGGGATCTTGCACTCGATCACCGAGAGGTCCGAGTGGCAGACGCCGGCGGCGGTCACCTTCACCAACACTTCGTCCTCGCGCGGCGGCTTGAGAGTCACCTCCTCGATCGAGAGCGGTTCGTGAAACGCGCGCATGACGGCTGCCTTGACCATGTTTCCTCCTGAGAATGGTGAGATTCCGGCGCGAACGACCGGATCGTGCGTCCTACGACGAACTCCGACCCTCGTCAAATCGAAGCCGGCAGACGCCGCGGTGGATGCGACGAACCCCCCGATATTGTCACGGCGTGGGACGCGTGATCTGTTGGCCGGCATGACTCTTTCCGTCGACCTCTACTGGTCCTTCCGCTCGCCCTACTCCTATCTGGCAACGCCGCGCATCGTCCGCATCGCGCGCGAGTACGACGTCGACATCAAGGTGAGAATCGTACTGCCGCTCGCGGTGCGCGACGACACCTTCTTCGAGCGGGTGCATCCGCTCTGGGGACTTTACCTGTTGCGCGACACGGCCCGCATCGCCGAACACGAGGGCATGGACTACGGCTGGCCGCGCCCCGACCCGATCGTCCAGGATTTCGCCACGCGCAAGGTCGCCGCCGAGCAGCCGTATATCTTTCGGCTGGCACGACTCGGCGCCGCGGCGGCCGAACGCGGGCGCGGGCTGCCGTTCATCGACGAGGTGTCGCAGATCATCTTCAACGGCAAAGTGGAGGGATGGAACGAAGGCTCGCACCTCGCCGACGCGACGGCGCGCGCGGGCCTCGACCTGGCGGAGTTGGACGCGGCGATCGCGGCCGATCCGGCGCGCTATGACGCGCTGATCGAGCAGAATCAGAAAGAACTCGAGTCCGCCGGCCACTGGGGCGTCCCGACGCTGGTGTTCGAGGGCGAGCCGTTCTTCGGTCAGGACCGCATCGACATGTTGCTGTGGCGCATGGGACAGAAGGGGCTCGAGAAGCGGTGATGCGACGAGTCCGTCCGTTCGAACTGGCCCTGTGGGCGACCTGCCTGGCCGGCGCGTGCGGAATCGCCCGCGCCGATGACGAAGCGGTGCAACACGGACCCGGACGCGCCACCAGCCACCGGTCGTTCGCCGATGTCGAACAGTGGAAGGCCGTCTTCGACGACCCGAAGCGCGACGAATGGCAGAAGCCGGGCGAGGTCATCCGCGCACTGCGGATCAAAGAGGGCCAACGCGTCGCCGACCTCGGCGCCGGCACCGGCTACTTTCTCCCGCACCTCTCGCGCGCCGTCGGCGCGATCGGCGTCGTCTACGCGGTCGAAGTCGAACCCACGCTGGTGGCCCACTTGCGACAGCGCGCCGAGGAGGGCGGCTTTCCCCAGGTGGTCCCGGTGCTCGCGTCGAAAGACAACCCGCGGCTTCCGACGGGCCAGCTCGACCTGGTGCTGATTGTCGACACCTTTCACCACATCGATCACCGCGCCGCCTATCTCGCGAACCTCAAGCGAGCTCTCGCGCCGCTCGGACGCGTCGCCGTCATCGACTGGCGCAAGGAGCCGCTGCCGGAAGGGCCCGCGCCCGAGCACAAACTGCCTCCCGCACAGGTCGTCGCGGAGGTAACCGCGGCCGGCTTCGAACTCGTCGAGAGTCCCGACTTTCTCGCGTATCAATACGTCCTGGTCTTCCGGAACTCGGAAGCGCACAACTCCGCCCCGCGACCGCAGGAATGATCGAGCTGGTCATCTTCGACTGCGACGGCGTCCTGTTCGATTCACGGCCCGCCAATGTCGCGTTTCACAACGCGGTCCTCGACCGTCTCGGCCAACCGCCGCTCGACTCGGCCGGTGAGGATCTCGGACACTTCATGGCCGCCGACCAACTGTACGACCATCTATTCGGACCCGGCACGGCGCTGCGCGCGCGCGCGGGCGAGATCGCACACGGGCTCGACTACGCTCCGTTCTACGAGTTCATGCGCCCGGTCGACGGCCTGTTCGAAGTTCTCGAGGGGCTGCAGCGCCGCTACGGGTTGGCGATGGCATCGAACCGCGCGCGCACCGCACGAGGTGTCGCGGAACGCTTCGGTCTCGATCGCTACCTGCGCCTCGTCGTCGGCACGCGCGACGTGCCGCGTCCGAAACCCGCCCCCGACATGCTCGAGTTTTGCATGCAGCACTTCGGCGCCGCCCCCGCCGCCACGCTCTTCGTCGGCGACGCCGTCACCGACCGCGACGCCGCCCGCGCGGCCAACGTCCATTTCATCGGCGTCGGCGCGCACAGCGGCGTCGCCGACCCGATCGGCGATTTTCGCGAACTACCCGATCGCCTGGCTTCCCATCCCGGCGCGCCATGATGGAGTAGGACAATTTGGGGACCTAGCAGTCCGTTGAAAAACAGGCGCGCCGGCGAAAATGAGGATTTCGGCGTCAGGACAAGGCGCGAAACCGGAGGCAAAGTCGTGACTTTTGCTGAGGATTTCGCAACGCAGCCATGACGCCGAAAGACCATTTGCAGCGCGTGTCCTGTTTTTCAACGGGCTGCTAGGCCCGCTCCTTGCTCTTGCGCGTTCGATTGCGCGAGACTGCCGTGGTGCAACGGTCCTTCGATGCGTCATCGCAGCATCGCCTCTCGGCGGGGATCTTTCTCTTGTACCTCGGCGCCGACTGCGAGCAGGCCTGTTTGTTTTGCGCGCTGAAGAGCTACCAGCCGCCGGTGGACGGCGGCGACGTGGAGCTAGCCGAACTCCTGCGGCGTGCCGGAGAGGCGCGCGGCGCCGGCATCGATCACGTTCAATTCGAGGGCATTGATCCGCCTCGTTTCTCGCGCATCCTCGCACTGACCGAAGGAGTCACAGCGCTCGGCTTCTCCCATCTGACCGTGACGGGCACGGCGAGGCGGTTCGCAGACTCCGCCTTCGTCGAGGAGTTCTTCGCTCGAGCGCCGCCTTCGACGGTCGTGGTGGCACCTCTCTACGGGGTCACACCCGCGGTGCATGACGCCGTGACGCGCCAGGTCGGATCGTTCGTCGAGGTTCGGGCCGCGATCGAAAACTTGAAAGCGGTACGCGGCGGGGGATGCCTTGCGCTCACGACCGTTCCTACGCCGGTGAACGTGGGCGAGCTCGCACAGGTACTGGAATTCGGTGCCTCAATGGGCGTTTCGGTGCGGGGTCGCCTGCCCTACCCACTTCGTCGCGCCGGCATCGAGGCCTACCAGTCGGCGGCCATTCGTGAGACTGACTTGATTCAAAGTTTCGCTGAATCGCTCCCCAACGTCGCGCGGCGCTACCGTACGCGCGTTGCGAAAACCTTCACGGACATGCTGCAACACCCCTGCGCCCTGTACCGGGTTGCCGACCGTCGCGGCAACTCGACGCTGCGGCCCTCCGGTTCCGATCAGTGGCGATTGGAAGGGGCCGATGGGCCGTCGAAGGCAGTGGATACGGTGCCTTGCCCGCACGTCGCGTCGTGCGATCTCGCCACGCGTTGTCCAGGTCTGCACTACGAGGCGTACGCCGAGCGCTTCGGACTCGCGGAGTTCTTTCCCGTACCGCCGACGGGCGTGTTGCGCCGACTGTTTCGGCCGATCACCGCCCGGTGATCGGCCCCCGACGTCCGTATATTCGCCATCGGCTGTGCTTCGCGATGCGATGCCAAGCGCCGCCCGGAGGCGCCTTCCTCGATGAGACTCCCCGTCTCCTCGATCACTCGAGACGAAGGATGACCAGATGCGCCGAGACCGGGCGACTTCCCCCAGCCGTCGTTGTGATCGTCAGCAGATTCGGGTTCCCGGCGGGATTTCGGATGGTGAGGATCGAATTGATGACGCTCGTCGTCACCACGACGGTATTCATGATCTGCGAGGTGCCGGTCGCACGCCCCGCCACGGTATACGCTAGGTCCGCGCCGTTGAGCGTGACGATCAGCTGCCCAGGTTCGACGACGCTCACCTGGAACGTCACCAGATAGGTTCCAATTGCCGCCAGATTGAACGCGCTCGCGCCCGTTCGAGTAATTCCTCCCGCGACCGCGATTGGCCCGTCTTGTGGAAACGCTACGTCGCTTCCAGGATCGACCGTCGTCCCGTTGTCGGGGGGCATGAGCGCGAAGAAGTTCGCGAACTCGCTCACGCCGGCTGGACCAGCTGGGCCGGGATCGCCCATCGCCCCGGGATCGCCCATCGCCCCAGGAGCACCCGGCGTTCCGGGATCGCCCATCGCCCCAGGAGCACCCGGCGTTCCGGGATCGCCCATCGCCCCAGGAGCACCCGGCGCCCCCGGAGGTCCCGGAGGTCCCGGAGGACCCGGAGGACCCGGCGCCCCGGGAGGTCCAGGCGGGCCCGCCGGAAACGCGCTGCACTGTCCCAGAAGTCCGGTAACCGTATTGAAGCAGACCGCGTTTGCCTGCGGAGTGCTGCTTGGAAGATGCGGCACCTGGACATCGCCGGTCGTGCCGTCGATCAACAAAAGGAGCTCGGTGCCGGTGCTGTCGAAAACCGTGAAGTTGCCGCCCGGCGGCGTCAGTGTCTCCACGTCCGCCGCCTGGGATGTGGCGGCGAAACCTGCACAGAGAATCACGCCCGCGATGATCGCCAGGAAGAGACCGCCGCGCCGCGACCGGCGCGACCTCTCCCTTGTGCGCGTCGCGCTTGCACACGTGGTCGTACGACATGCGTTCATGAACTCGCTCCCTTCGTATGCTCGCGCCGCAGCGCTGTCTCGAGGCGGAACCGTCGCGCTGCAAGCCCCAACAACACCGTCAGCAGTGCCACCAATCCAGTGACGCCCATTGCCGGAGCCGGCGCCGGTGCTGGGTCAGCACAGGTCAGGTTGCCGGGTAGCGCGGTAGATTGCTCAGGGTTGAACTGGCCGCCCGGATGTACGGTGAAGTCGCCTGCCACGCTGTACGATCCCGAGCCGCCGTTCAGCACGCCGCCCGCGAGCACCGTGAGGTTACGGACGTTGAGCAAGGCGCCTTCGTCGAGGTTCAGCGTGCCGGCGATGAAGATGTCCGTACAACAGAGATCAATTGATCCGTCGCAGAGGCTGACGACGCCGCCCGCTCCGATCGTTTGATCCGCGGACGCGGATGTCGCGACAACCACGACCAGAAGACAGGCCGAACACAGTTGCGTGAGCCGACGACAAACGAACGCGAGGCGCTTCGTGGTGCGACCACCCATACCGACCTCTCCGTTGTGCCCGGCCGTGGGTTGCGACCCGCTCGTGATCCAGACCAAGCGATCGTGCTCGGGTTGCCGCACCCACTTGCGCGGCGTATCGGCCTCAACCATGCGCGTTTATACTCGGCACAGCGGGGCGCGTAAGATCGGATTACTACGCGCGTAATTTCACGCCCACTTCTTTCGCAACGTATCCAAAACGCTGAAAAGGTCGGCGCCGCATGGACGTCACGCTTGCATCGGTCGTCCACCTTTTCGCGGCGACCGTCAGCGGCCATCCTGCACTCGGCGATGGAGGACCGATCCTTACCAAATCGTGCGAACGCCTTTGAGCTTGCGCAGCAGGCGATCCTTGGTCAGCACGGTCGCGTCGTGTTCGTGTGCCGTCGCGACGATGAATCGATCGGCGGGATCGGGATGCATGTCGAGCGCGTCGGCGGCCAGCGCGGCGGTTGGGCTGAGGGGCAGGGGGCGAACGCGCGGGATGCGCAGCAACGCGTCCGCCCACTCGGCAACCGGCATGTCCAGCTCCAACCGTCCCTTGCGAGCGAGCAGCGCGACCTCCCAGAACACGATCGCCGGCACGCCGACGACGTCAGCCGCGGCGATCTCTCGCGCGGCGCGCCGGCTCAACAGCTGCGGCGCCAGGGTCCACCAGACGACGGCATGGGTATCGAGGAGAAGCATCGTCCTCACTCGTCCTCACTCGTCATCGCCGAGGTTCCACCCGGCCACGCGCGTCATCGGCTGCAAAAACTCTTCTTCGTCGACCAACATGCGACCGCTACCGCGCAAGGTCGCCAGAATCTCCGCTTCCTTCTCACTGTCGGTGACGATCGAGACGACCCGCGCCACCGGCCTCCCGCGTTTGGTAACGACATACTCGCGATGGGTCGCCGCGACCTCGTCGAGAATAGCGAGACAGCGCTGCTTGAATTCCCCAGCGGGGATCTCCTTTACGTCCATGGACATAGTTCATGGACGTACCATCGACGCTCCAAACCGGCAAGCGACGATCGGCTCCCCAACCTCCTGGGCCACCAACGTGTCCGCCGGACCATTCGAGGAAGAAACTCGTAATGAGCCATTCTTCGAAGAGAAATGAGGTTCAACCACGAAGATCACGAAGGCCCCACGAAGAAGGGCGTTGCTGACACCGAAGCCATCCTCTCCTGCCGATCAGCGATTTTCGCGAACTGCCGCAACGCCTGGCCGCAACGCCTGGCCATCCACCCCGGCGCGGCAGCCGAAGAAGGTAGTTGAACGCCTGCTTGAACTGCACACCTCAGGTCTACTAGACACTCGCGCGGAAACGGAGGTCGCGTATGGGGAAGGCTCGAAACCGAATTCACCTGATCGCGACCGCGCTGCTTTGCGCCACGGTAATCGCCGGTTGTGCGACGAAGGTGCCGTTCGACTACACGCCCAGCTGGGTTCCCGAGGACGACATCCCGCCCCCGTGGAACAACGCCACCGTGTCCGTGGTGGACAATCGCAGCGATAGTAGTGTCGACGAATTTCTCACGACGGCAGTCGATCACGCCATCGGCAAGGCGCTCGCGGACGAGCTCCGCAGCGCTGGGCTCGCTGCGGAGGCATCGTTCGGAACCTATCTCGCCGAAATACCGACCGTGGATCTGCAACAGCAGGGCATCGATGCCCATCTGGTCGCCAACGTCCAGGAGCTGCGGTGGGAAATCGTGAACTACCCCGCCCTGCTGGCAACTACCTTTGTGGTCGGTCTGACGACCGGCCTGGTTGGCACCGCGATCATGTCGGCGACGAAGACGGACGTCGACGGTCACGCGAAGATCGATGTGCGTTTGACTGACATCCTGTTGGGAAGATCCTTCAGCAAGGCGTACGCAGGTCATTGTGAGCAGGAATGGCCGACGTTCGAGGCGGATCAGCCCGAGGCCAGGAGCCGCATCGTCGCTTGTGCGTTCGGCAATGCCATACGCGAGCTGGGCGCCGACCTGGAAGGGTTTGCAGCGACGTTACCACCCCCTGCATCGTCACACCCCTGAACCGAGACCGCCCTCTGCGAGCGACGGTATACGTCGAGTGCCCGACCCGACCACGGCGCCAACGGCGTACCGCTGAATCATCCGAGGTTGCTCGAATCGCGACAAGCGCGGGTTCACCTTCGTGTTCTTCGTGACCTTCGTGGTTCGACTCTCTCTGATTCACGGTGCCGATGCCGCAGCAAAATCAGCAACGTAACGTCGCGTTTCAAGCTAGCGGCGCCACCGGCGTGTCCGCCGGATCATTCAGATGAGAAACCGCGGGTCGCAGTCGTCATTCCGGCGAAAGTCGGAATCCAGCCGGGCTCCCGGGTGGACCCCGGCTTTCGCCGGGGTGACGTGGGAGCCGGAGCGATGTCATTCGCTGGAGAGGCGTGCAGATCGTATGTGCATCTCTCAGCAATCTCGGTGACGTACGGTCTCGCGGCCCGGTGGTCTGGCGTCCCTTCTCCCGGGTGGGAGAAGGCCAGGATGAGGGGGATGAGAGGCGCGGCGCAGCCGGACAAATTGGATGCCGTGGGCGGCATTCAATCCCCCTCACCCTGCCCTCTCCCATCCGGGAGAGGTGGCTCAGATCTCAATCAGCCTAATGATCAGCGCGTTGCAGTGGAGTTTCAGCCTAGCGGGGCCACCAACGTGTCCGCCGGATCATTCGAGGAAGAAACTCGTAGTCATCCATTCTTGGAAGAGAAATGAGGTTCACCACGAAGATCACGAAGGCCACGAAGAAGGGCGTTGCTGACACCGGAGCCATCCTCTCCTGATTTCATTTGGACTGCACCGAAGGGGATTCACTCGATTCCGACAAGGCGGATTCACCGTCGTGCTCTTCGTGATCTTCGTGGTTCGATGATTTCTGACGCGAGATGCCACCTCACGAAATCAGCAACTCAACCGCGAGTTTCAGCCTAGCGAGTCCGACGGCGGATCCGCCGACCTAACGATGCCAATCTGCGAAGGGCTCCCTCCCGGATGACGCGAGACGGCTCGTCGGGTCTCCGGGTGCGGCCTATTTGGCGTCGCAATCGCCGCCGCGCTATGGCGAAGGGGTGATCACCTTCCCCGAGTTCCGCCCGCGCCCACCGTGGATCGGCGCCGACTTGCAGACGCTGCGCAACCGTTTGCGGGGACCGGTCGCGAACGGCGTCGCGGGCGAGGGCGAGAGAATGCTGCTGGCGATGCACGACGACAGCGGCGACCGCCTGGTGGCGCGCATGCACGGTGCGACCACCGGTGCTGATCCGCTGGTCGTGCTGATCCACGGACTCGGCGGTTGCGAGGATAGTGATTACCTGCTCGCCTCGGCCGCGCACTTGAGCGGCGTCGGGTATCCGGTTCTGCGCCTCACCCTGCGCGGCGCCGGCGCGTCGCGCCCGACCTGTCGCCAGCAGTACCACGCCGGGCGCACGGCCGACCTGCGCGACGTACTCGTCGCACTCACGCAGTTACACGGCGTCGCGAGTGTGTTTCTCGTCGGATACTCGTTGGGCGGCAATATGTTGCTCAAGTTTCTGGCCGAGTACGGCGCCGCCTTTCCCATCGTCGGCGCCGCCAGCGTCTCGGCACCAATCGAGCTCGAGGCCGCGAGCCGGCGCATCATGGAGCGCCGCAACCGGCTGTACCACCGCTATCTGCTCAGCCGTATGCGCGCCGAGGCCCTCGGCGACGGAGCACAGATCGACGCCGCCGAGCGGCGGGCGGTTGCCGCCGCGCGGACGATTCTCGACTTCGACGAGCACTTCGTCGCGCCGCGCAACGGCTATGCCGGCGCGCGCGCCTACTACGAAGACAACTCGGCGCTTCGCTTCCTGAACGACATCGCGGTGCCGACACTCGTCGTTCACGCGCTCGACGATCCATGGATCCCCAGCGGCAGCTACGAATCCTACGATTGGACGGCCAACCCGCATCTGACGCCGCTGCTGCCGCGCGCCGGCGGTCACGTAGGCTTCCACGGCGCCGGCACCCGAGTACCGTGGCACGACCGCTGCATCGAGCGCTTCCTCGGTGCCTTCAGCGGCCGGTTGAAATGAGAGAGGAGCAAGTCATGTCGACACAAGCGAAACCGGTTCCGGAGGGGTTCTCCGGCATCACTCCCTACATCACCGTGCACGACGCCGCCGCGGCGCTCGACTTCTACCGCGAAGCGTTCGGCGCCGTCGAAACGATGCGCCTGATGCAGCCGGACGGCAGGGTCGGACACGCCGAGATCAGGATCGGCAGCGCCGTCCTGATGCTGTCCGACGAGTTCCCCGAAATGCAGGTGGTCGGACCGAAGACGCTTGGCGGCACGGCCGTCGGCCTGCACCTCTACGTGCCCGACGTCGACGCCTTCGTCGCGCACGCCGCGGCCGCCGGAGCGACGGTCGAGCGGCCGCCCGCGGACCAGTTCTACGGCGACCGCTCCGCCTGGCTGAAAGATCCATTCGGCCATCGCTGGAACGTCGCGACGCATCTCGAGGACGTATCGGCCGACGCGATGCAGGCCCGCCTCAACGCGCTCGACGGCGAGGAGCAACCGTGATGGCCGAGGACAAGGCAACGCGTCCAGTCCGCGACACGTCCCGCTTCTTTTCACCCCTGGGTGCCTGAAATTTCTTCTACTCGTCAGCCGCTCTTGCTGCTCTGAACCAGGGCGGCTCCGGCGAGAACGAGAGCAAGGCCGACCAACTTCATCGTGGTGACCGGTTGCACCGGGATCCCGAAAGCACCGAGCTGATCGGCGAGCGTCGAGCCCAGAAGCTGTCCGGTAACGACGCAGACGAAGAACAGGGCCATTCCGAGGGGCGGGGCGGTGACGATGCTGCCGGCGACGAAGACGACGCCAATGAGGCCACCGAGAAAGACCCACCATGGAAGCGCCCGGATCTCGGCAAAATTACCCGCGCCGTGCCCCCACGTCAGCCAGACGAGGACGACGGCGACCAGGCTGATCGAGATCGAGATGCACGCGGCCAACATGGCGCTGCTCAACGTGCGCGCCATCGCCGCGTTGATCGGGGGCTGTAGAGACAGGGACAAACCGATGGCAACGGCAGCGACGACATAAACGGCCTTGATCATCGTCGGGGCTCCTCTGAAAGAGAAATTGGGACCGCCTCTCAGATCCGCCGGAGGTGGTCAAGACGACTGCGCCGGGTTCTTCGGGAACTGACACGGGGGTCTGACCCACGCAACGCCCGTTACCGGGCTGTTGGCGTCGGATCAGCGCATCGCGGGGATCGCGCGCTCACGCGCGACGCATCCAGCCGCGCGCGCCGGCGATCAGGATTGCGCCGACGGCGATCAGGGCCATGGCGGCGAGAGCGCCGCGGCGCGTGGGCAGCTCCCACCAGGGCAGGACGCGGGCGCGGTGTGCCAACGTCGTTGCGACGCCGACGGCGCCGCCGAGAAGCGCGAGCGCGAGACCGGCTCCCTGGCACAGGTTGCGCAGATTGATCACCTCGCCGCGGAGCCGCGCGTACAGCGACGCCTTCTCGTGCGCCACGGCGATCTCGTTGCCGAGGGTCTCGAGGAAGCGCAGGCTGTCCGCGTGGAGGTGGGCGGGGGACGGGTTGATGACTTCGATCACGCCGATGCTTTCGCTGCCGCTGCGCAGCGGCGCGCACAGGAGGGATCGAGTCCGCATCGCCGTTTCGCTGTCGACGCCCGAGTAGAACCGGGGGTCGTTCGCGGTGTCTTCGACCAGCGCCGCCTCGTCGTGCGCGACCACCCAGCCGGCGATGCCGCGGTCGGCGGGGAAGCGAATTTCCGCCAGTCGATGCTCGCCAGCCGATCCGGACTCGCGCTGGCTGGAGACCGGAAAGGTGAACTCGTTCTTCTGCCGGTCCAGCAAGATCAGCGCGCAGCCCTCGGCGTCGAACAGCTCGCGGGCGCGTCTGGTGGCGAAGCGCACGACGTCGTCGAGGTCGACGAAGGTCGCCAGGCGGCGCGTGACCTCGTAGAGGACGCGCAACTGATCCGATGATGCGTCGCCGCGCGCGCCGTCTTCCGTCATGCGGCGCGGATTGTAAGGCTTCGCGAGAACGGCGGTCAAACGAGGTGGCGCGGGGGTGCTGTCCTGCGGACCGCACCGCGATCAGCTTTCAGCTATCAGCCTTCAGCTCAGTGCAGGTCCTGCGAAGACGGCGTGCTCAACTCCACAGCTCTTCGAAGCGCTGCATCGCTCGCGGTACGACCGACTCGTAGCCTTCGGATTCGATGCGCGGTCCGACCAGCTCGATGTCGTACCAGCCGCGATATCCCGCCTCGGACAGCGCGCGGAAGATTCGCCGCAGCGGAACGTCGCCGTCGCCGGGCACGACGCGGTCCGATACGGATACAGTGCCGACCTTGAAGTCGCTGACTTGGACCAAAGCGATCATCTCGGTGCGATAGCGGAGGTTCTTGTAGAGCCGTCGCTCGCCCCAGGCTTCGTTCACCTCCAACACCGCGCCGAGCCACGGCGAGCGAATCTCCGCGGCGAAGTCGAGAACCTCGTCGAACGAGCGCAGGAACGACAACTCCGCCTGCAACGGGTTGGCCGATTCCACCGCCAGGCGGACCCGCGACGCTTGCGCGGCGGGCAACAGTTTCTCGATTACGACGCGCGCGCGCACCGCGGATTCCTCCCACGCCAACTGGATCCCGTTGCCGGGGAGGATCATCAGACAGTCGGCGCCGATCTCGGCCGCCAGATCGATGTGGCGCAGCGTTCGCTCGACCGCCGCCGCCTCTCCCGCCGCGTCGCCGAGGGGAAACACACCCGACGAGGTGAGGCACGAGACCCGCAGCCCGCTTTCGCGCAGCAGGAGAACACCGCGACCGATCCCGCACTCCTCGAGCTTGACGATCGAAACGCCGATGTTCGAGACACCGACGCCCGCGAAGAACTCGAGATCTCGTTCGAATGGCCAGCGGAGAGTCGTGATCTGGTTGATCGAAAAGGGGCGCACGCCGCGCCGATACCACCCCGCCCCAGGCGCGGCAAACAACCGCAGGTCGACACGAAACCCGCGGTCGTGGCCACGCGGCGCGAATCACCCCGGAAGATCGCCTGGAGGTAGAGGTCCTCGCGGGACCATTGATCCGCGCGGGGGCTTGGGCGGGTCGTGGTGCGGCAGGAGCCCGATCGGCTCGCCGGTCGCGCTCCACAGACGGACGGTGTCGTCGATGCTGGTCGATGCGACGCGGCCGGCGCCGTCGAACGCCACCGAAGATACGGAGCGCAGATGTCCGCGCAGCACCACCGGGGGTTTACCCAACGATGCCACCTCCCACACTCGCACGGTGCCATCGAGGCCGCCGCTGGCGATGCGACTCCCGTCCGCGGAGAACGCGACCGCTCGCAGGTGATGGCCGTCGTGGGCGTCGGCGCGCTCGGCGACCAACTCGCCGCCGGTTCGCCACATCTGCAACCCGCCGCCGAACGTCGCGGCGGCGAAGACGTCGGCGTCCGGCGCGAACGCGGTCGACCGATCCCAGCCCCACTGCACGTCCCATCGGATGAGGTTGGGAAGCATGCGGCGGTAGCGATCGCTCGCCTCGCGGTACGACGCCAACGGCGCGAGCGAGGGCTCGGCGCCGTCGACCTTCCAGCCGCGCAGCAGCGTGTCCATCCCCTCCGACACCAGGACGCCGCCGCTCGCGGAGAACGCCAACGAAATGATCGCACCGTCGTGAGCCTGGTCGCGCCGGTGGGCGAGCGATCCATCATGACGCCAGACGTGGATGTCGCCGCGGTCGGTACCGCCCGCGAGCAGATTACCGCGCACAGCGACGGCGCGAACCGCCTCGCCGGCCGACTCGCGTCGCCACAGCAACTGTCCACCGGCCGTCCATAGCGCGACCGACCCGGAAGTCTCACCGACGAAGATCGCCCGCCCACCCGCCGTGAAACGCGCATCGATCGCCGACGCGGCGATCACCACCTCGCGGCGAGACCCGCCGGCGCCGCCCACGCGCCACACCTGCAGATCGCCGCCGCGCTCCATGACGACGAGACGGCCGTCGTCCGTCGGGTCAAACTCAACCCGGCGCGGGTGGACGGTTCCATCCACACCGGGGTCGACGATCGCGACCCCCGGTGTCACCGGCGTCGGCAGCACCACGCCCTGCCGCGACCCGCCGTCGCCCGGTCCACCGCGACATCCAGCCAGCAGCGCGGCGACGGCGAAGGCTGCGAGCGCGTGCCTCGGCAACGGCGTCACTCGTAACGCAGCACGTCGACCGGGGCGAGGCGCGACGCCTGGTAGGCCGGATAAAGAGTCGCCAGCAAGGTCAGTATGAAGGCGCTCGTCGCGACGAGGACAAAGTGCCCAGCGTAGATGCGCACGGGCACGGTGGAGACATAGAAGACTTCGATCGGCAGATCGATGAACTGGTAGCTGCGCAGCGCGACGCTCCCGAGATAGCCCAGCGCCGTTCCGACCGCGGTTCCGGCGACGCCGATCACCAATCCCTTGGCGATGAAGATCCGGCGGATCGACTGCCGCGTCGCGCCGATCGAGCGGAGGATGGCGACGTCGCGCCGTTTCTCCGTCACCACCATGATGAGCGTCGCGAGAATCGTGAACGCGGCCACCAGGACGATGAGCAACAGGACGATGAAGTACACGGTCTTCTGCAGCCGCAGAGCGGCGAAGAGGTTTTCGTTGCTCTGCATCCAGTCGCGTACTCGATACGGAAACCCCGCGGCCTCGGCCACTCGCTCGGCGATCCGCGGCGCGGCGTACAGGTCGTCGACCTTTACCTCGACGCTGCTGATCTGGTCGGCGAGTCCAAACAGCTTCTGTGCTTCGGACAGGCTCAGGTAAGCCACGGACTTGTCGTACTCCGGCATTCCGGAGTCGAACAGTCCGACGACAGCCATCCGGCGCAGGCGCGGAACGGCCGACGCCGAATCGGGCGCCACCGCCAGCGCCGCGCTCACCGAGTCGCCGGGTCGAAGGTCCAGGTCTCGCGCCAATTTGCGGCCGAGGACGATCCCCGGCAGGACCGCCGTCGATCCGCGCCCGCCGGACAGCGGCACGGCGAAGGTGCGTCCCAACTGCTCGACGTCGCCGTCGACCATCCGCGCCGCAAGATCGCCGGAGTTGGCCGAGTCCGGGATGATGCCGCGCACGAAGACGCCGGCGACGCGGTCGCGATTCGAGAGCATCAAATGCCCGTATACGAACGGCGCGGCGGACGTCACACCCGATACCGAGCGCACGGCGTCGAGGAGGACGTCGCTGTCCTCGATCGGTCCGAACTGGTGCATCACCAGGACGTGTGGATTGAAGCCGACGATCCGGTCGCGCAGGTCTTCTTCGAACCCGGTCATCACGGCCAGCACGATGTCGAGCGTCATCACGCCGATGGCGATCCCGACCGCCGAGAACAGCGTCAGCAGGGACACGAACGCTTCGCGCCGCTTGGCTCGCAGGTAGCGCAATCCGATGAACAATTCGTACGGCACGGCAATGAGACTACGCGAGGGGCGTGGGATCACAATTCCGACTCTGATACCAGTTCGCCTCAGCCGCTACCATCGCCCACCCGCAATGACGCCGGACCACCCGCAGAGCACCTCCCCCCTCGACCGCGCCATCGCGTGGTTCGCGCGCAACTCCGTCGCGGCCAATCTCCTTCTCGTCATGATGGTCGTCGGCGGCCTGGCGAGCGCTCCTTCGGTCACCGTCGAGGCGTTTCCCGAGCTGACGACCGGCATCATCACCGTCACCGTCGAGTATCCTGGAGCCGCCCCGCTCGAAGTCGAGGAGGGGATCACCGTACGCGTCGAAGAGCAGTTGTACGGGCTCGAGGGAATCAAGCGGATCACCTCCGAATCGTCCGAAGGTGTGAGCGTGGTCACCTGCGAGTTGGCGACGGACGCCGACGAGGATCGGGTCCTCGACGAGATCAAGACCCGGGTCGACGCGATCGACACGTTTCCCGACGAGACGGAGAAGCCGCTCGTCAACTTGGTCGTGGCGCGTCTCCAGTTGCTCAGCGTCGCGGTGGCCGGACAGACCGATGAACACACGTTGAAGCGGATCGGCCAGCGGGTCCGCGACGACATCGCCGCTCTCCCCGGCGTCAATCACGTCGTTCTCGCCAGCGTTCGTCCGTACGAGATCTCGATCGAGGTCACCGAGGACGTCTTGCGACGCCACGGAATCACCTTCGATCAGGTCGCCGACGCCGTCCGCCAGAGCTCGATCGACCTTCCCGGTGGATCGATCAAGAGCGACGGCGGCGAAATCCTGCTCCGCACCAAGGGGCAGGCGTACCGAGGCGAGGACTTCGCTCAGATTCCCGTACTCACCCGTCCGGACGGCACACGCCTCACTGTCGCCGACGTGGCGCGCGTCGACGACGGCTTCGCGGAGACCGATCGATCGGCGCGCTTCGACGGCGCCCCCGCCGTGCTCGTGCAGGTCTATCGGACGGGCAAACAGAGCGCCCTGCGTCTTTCGGCGACCGTCGTCGAGTACGTCGAGAAGGCACAGAACGATCTACCGGCCGGCATCTCGATGACCATCTGGCTCAACGACGCGGACATGCTGAGTACGCGCCTCGACACGTTGGTGCGCAACGGGCGCGGCGGACTGATCCTCGTCTTCGTCGTCCTCGCGCTCTTTCTCAAGTTGCGCGTCGCCCTCTGGGTGATGATCGGCATTCCCGCCTCCCTCATCGGGACGTTGTGGGTGATGCCCCTGTTCGATGTATCGATCAACGTCATCTCGCTGTTCGCATTCATCCTCGTCCTCGGCGTACTCGTCGACGACGGAATCGTCGTGGGAGAAAATATATACGCGCGCCAGCGCCTCGGCGGCGATCGCCTGCGGAACGCGATTACCGGAGTGCAAGAGGTCGCGACCCCGGTCATCTTCGGCGTGCTCACCACCATGGCGGCGTTCGCCCCCTTGCTGTTCGTTCCGGGAACGATGGGCAAGTTCATCCGTGTCATTCCGGTCTGCATCATCTCGGCGCTGACGTTCTCGATCATCAAGTCGATATTCATCCTCCCGGCGCATCTGGCGCACGACGACGACCGGCCACCGACGCGACGGATCTCCCGTCTGTGGCGGAGGATCCAGCAATGGGTCGACGGCACCCTGCGGGGATTCATCGAACGCGTTTACCAACCCACTCTCGCTCGCGCACTCGAATGGCGTTACGCGACGGTCGCCATCGGCGTCGCCGGCCTCCTCGTCACGGGCGGGGTGATCGGTGGGGGATGGCTTCAATTCTACTTCAACCACCCCATCGAAGCGGACAACGTCATCGCCTACGTCACACTGCCAGAGGGAACGTCCGTCGAGGCCACCGCGGTGGCGGTGGCGCAGCTCGAGGCCAACGCGGCCGAGCTGGCGCGCCAGCTCGAGAAAGAGGAGGGCCGCCCGGCCATTCGTCACGCGATGGCGTCGATCGGCGAGCAGCCCTTTCGGACTCGTCAATCGTCGAGCGCGCAACTCGTGCTCTTTGCTTCGCCGAACATCGGCGAGGTCAACCTCGAGTTGGCGCCGTCGGCCGATCGAGAGATTCGCGCGAGCGAGATCGCCCAGCGCTGGCGGGAGATGGTGGGAGCGATCCCGGATGCCGTCGAACTGCTGTACTCGGCGGAGCTGATCAACACCGGCGAGGCGCTCAACATCCAGCTCAGCAGCCGCAACAGCGACGACCTACGCACGGCCGCCGCACTTCTCAAGGGTAAGCTGGCGGAGTTTCCCGGCGTCGTCGACATCAGCGACTCTTTTCGCAGTGGCAAGCGCGAGTGGAAGCTCAGTTTGAAACCGGCCGGGGAGTCCCTGGGAATCGCCGTTCAAGACCTGGGTCGCCAGGTCCGCCAGGCGTTTTACGGCGAAGAGGTCCAGCGCGTACAACGCGGGCGCGACGATGTCCGGGTCATGGTGCGATACCCCGCCGACAGCCGGAAGGCGCTGACGAACATCGAAAGCATGGAGATCCGTCTTCCCGACGGCCGGCGGATGCCGTTTCCACAGGTTGCCACGGTCGAAGAGAGCCTCGGATTCGCGTCGATCGATCGCACCGATCGCCGGCGCGTCATCAGCGTCGTCGCCGATGTCGACCGGCGGATGGCGAACGCCAACGAGATCGTCGCCGCGCTGAAGGAGACCGCGCTGCCGGACGTGGCGCGGGCGATTCCAGGCGTATCCTACTCGTTCGAGGGCGAGCAGAGAGAACAGGCGGACGTCCTGGTGGCGATGGGTCGGGGATTCCTCATCGCGATCTTCCTCATCTACTCCTTGTTGGCGGTTCCACTGAAGTCCTACGCGCAGCCACTGTTGGTCATGACGGCCATCCCCTTCGGTTTCATCGGCGCCGTCTGGGGGCACCTGCTGGTGGGAGCGGATATGAGCATGTTCTCGATCATGGGAGGCGTGGCGCTGGCGGGGATCGCCGTCAACGACAGCCTGGTGCTGCTCGACTACATCAACCAACGACGGAGCGAAGGCACCGCTGTTTCCGTCGCCGTCCGCAACGCGGGCAGCGCGCGGTTCCGCGCCATTCTGTTGACGTCGCTGACGACGTTCGCCGGCCTCCTGCCGCTGGTCCTCGAAGACAGCGTCGACGCGCGTTTCCTGCAGCCGATGGCCGTATCGCTGGCGTTCGGCGTTCTGTTCTCGAGCGCGGTGTCGCTGCTCATACTCCCGGCGACGTACTTGATCCTTGAGGACGCGCAGCAGTGGATCTCCCGCATCCTCGGGCACACCAGCGACGCGGCCGGGATCATCGGGGCCGAGTAGAGCGGTCATGAAGGGACTCGTCGCATGGTTCGCCACCAATCCGGTGGCTGCCAATCTCATGCTCGCCCTGATCGTCATGGGCGGGCTGATCACCCTCCCGGGCATCCGCCGCGAGGTGGTGCCCGAGATCACCGCGGACGCCGTATCCATCACGGTGGAGTACCGCGGCGCGGCACCGGCGGAAGTCGAGTCGGCGATCTGCATTCGCGTCGAGGAGCAGATCCAGGGCGTCGAGGGCATCAAGCGCGTGACCTCGACGGCACAGGAGGGGGTTGGCACCATCGTCGCCGAACTGGCCTTGCGTGCGGACATGCGCAAGGTCCTCGACGACATCAAGGCGCAGGTCGACGCGATCGACACCTTTCCCGTGGAGGCGGAGAAGCCCGACATCCAACGGGTTTCGATCGTCGAGCGCGTGATGGAGATCGCTCTCTCGGGGGACGTGGACGACCGCACACTGGCGCGCACCGGCCGGCGTGTTCGCGACGAGATCTCCGCTCTGCCCGGTGTGACCCGCGTCGATCTGAAGAACGCTCCGGAGTACGAGATCTCGATCGAGATCGCCGAGGAGACCTTGCGCCGGCACGGCCTCACGTTCGACGCCGTCGCCGCCGCGGTCCGCCGCTCCTCGCTCGACCTGCCGGGAGGCTCCATCAAGACACGCGCCGGTGAAGTCCTGCTGCGCACCAAGGGCCAGGCGTACGACGCCGAGGACTTCCGCCGAATCCCCATCCTGGCGCGCGATGACGGGACCAGGCTCCTGCTTGGTGACGTAGCGCAGATCGTCGACGGGCTCGCCGAAACAGATCAGTGGGCACGCTTCAACGGCGAACCCGCGGTGGTGATTCGCGTGTTTCGCGTCGGCCAACAGAACGCTCTGGAGATCGTCGACACGGTGCGCGCCTATGTCGCCGAGGAGGATGCGCGTCTGCCGGACGGGCTGCATCTGACGGCCTGGTACGATCGAACGAGCCTACTACGCAGCCGGCTCGACACGCTGATCGCGAACGGGCGCAACGGATTCGTCCTCGTCCTCGTCGTCCTCGCGCTCTTCCTGCGGTTGCGTGTCGCCTTCTGGATCCTGTTCGGACTGCCTCTGTGCTTCCTCGGGACGTTATGGATGATGCCGACGTTCGGGGTGTCGATCAACTCCAATTCGATCTTCGCGTTCATCCTCGTCCTCGGGATCCTCGTCGACGACGCCATCGTGATCGGCGAGAATATCTTCACGCACCACGAGCGCCGGGGGTGGGGCATCGAAGCGGCCGTCGCCGGAGCGCAAGAGGTCGCGATCCCCGTCGTCTTCGGCGTGCTCACCACGGCGGCCGCGTTCGCCCCGCTCCTGCTCATTCCCGGGCCGATGGGACAGATCATCCAACCGGTTCCCATCTGTGTTCTGCTCGCGCTCTTCTTCTCGCTGCTCGAATCGATGCTCATCCTCCCGTCACACCTGGCGCACGGGACCGACCGCGGGCCCGAGCAGGCGCGTTTCGGATTCCAGCGCGCCTGGCGGCGGCTGCAGGGCCGCATCGACGGTGGATTGCAGCGCTTCATTCGCCAGCGTTACCGCCCCACACTCGAATTCTGCCTGACCTGGCGGTACACGGTGGCGGCCGGGGCCGTCGCGTTTATGCTGCTGACCGCCGGCTTGTTCGCCGGCGGCTGGGTCCACTTCGCCTTCCTTCCCAAGCTCGGCGGCGTCCACGCCATCGCTCACCTGGAACTTCCCCTGGGCACACCCGCGCGGGTCACATCGGAGGTGTTGCGCTCGATCGAGGCGCAGGGCACTCGCGCCGTCAACGAGATCGAGGCGGAGACCGGCGAGAAGGTCGCCCGCCACATGTACACGTCGATCGGCGAGATCCGCTGGGGCGGCGGCACCGGTTCGGCCACCGGCACCAGCCGCAGCGGATCCCATGTCGGCGAGGTGGTCATCGAGCTCGCGGCCGAGAAGGATCGTTCCGTGTCGGCGGAGACCATCGTAAACCGCTGGCGGAGCGCGGTCGGGTTGATCGTCGACGCGGAGGTGGCCTTCACCTCGGATCTGATCTCGGCCGGGGAGCCCATCAACATCGCACTGCGCGGAGAGAACCTCGACCAACTGCGCGCCGCCGCCGAGCGCCTCAAGAAGGTGGTCGCGGCCTACCCCGGAGTCGTCGACGTGAGCGACTCCTTTCGCGGCGGCAAGCGCGAACTGCAGATCGACATCCTACCGACCGCGGAGCCGCTCGGGCTCACCCAGGCCGACCTTGGCCGCCAGGTGCGCCAGGCCTTCTACGGGGAGGAAATTCAACGAGTCCAGCGCGAGCGAGACGACGTCCGCGTCATGCTGCGTTACCCGCGCAGCCGGCGCGAATCGATCTCGACGATCGAAACCATGTTCATCCGAACCGCGGCCGGTGAGGAGGTGCCCTTCTCCACCGTGGCACGGATTCGTGACGGAATCGGCTTCGACACCATCTCGCGCACGGATCGGCAACGGACGGTGAACGTCGTCGGCGACGTCGATCTGGAGATCGGCAACGCCAACGCGGTCGTCGAAGACCTCGAAAAGACGTTTCTGCCGGAGCTGGCGCGCGAGTTCCCCGATGTCGCGCACTATCTGGAGGGCCAGCAACGAGAGCAGTCTGACACTCTGACGGCCATGCGCCGCGGCGGCGCCATCGCCCTGCTCGCCATCTACGCCCTGTTGGCGATCCCGCTCCGGTCCTACACCCAACCGTTGCTGATCATGCTCGCCATCCCGTTCGGGCTGATCGGCGCCATCGTCGGGCACATGGCGCTCGGCATCATTCTCAGTATGTCGTCGCTGATGGGGATGGTCGCGCTGGCCGGGGTGGTGGTGAACGACTCGCTGGTACTGGTCAGCTACATCAACGACCAGCGGGCCAAGGGGGTCGATCTCCCGACGGCGATCCGGGATGCCGGGGCGGCGCGATTCCGCCCGATCCTCCTGACCTCGCTCACGACCTTCGCCGGCCTCGTCCCCATCCTCTTCGACACCAGTTACGAGGCGGTCCTGCTGCGGCCGATGGCGATCTCCCTCGCGTTTGGCGTTCTGCTGGCGACCGTGGTCACCTTGCTGCTGGTCCCCACCGCCTACATCATCCTCAACGAGCTTCGACCGGACAGGCGCGACCACACCCCCTGATTCGTCGTCGGGGCTTTGCCCGCCAATTCAATCGCCATCCCACTTAGTCACCCCGGCGAAAGCCGGGGTCCAGGCCGGATGCCACAGCCGCCCCACCTGGATCCCGGCTTTCGCCGGGATGACGTGCTTTTCGGCGTCGCGTTTCCCACCGACTCGAATCGCCGGGCAAAGCCCGTCGTCGGGAGCAGGGGTGACCGCTCGGCGCCCGCAAACCCCCGCTTGACCGAGTTCGATTCACACGTATGCTTCAAGCAGTCGTTTGAACGAGCCCCCCGCGTCATGTCTACCATCGATACCAAGGATCGGATCATCTCCGCCGCCGAGCGCTTGTTCGCCGAGCGGGGGTTTGCCGGCACTTCGTTGCGAACGGTGACATCGGAAGCGGGCGTCAATCTAGCCGCCGTGCACTACCACTTCGGCACCAAAGACGCCCTCCTCCAGGCGGTTTTCGATCGCCGCATCGGTCCTCTAAACAAGCAGCGATTGCAGCGTCTCGACTACCTCGAGCGCAGCGCCGGGCCGAGCGGACCGGCGCTGGAGGACATCCTCGAAGCCTTTCTCTCGCCGATCATGGACCTCAAGCGCGACCTCGAAGGCGAGGGAATGGTGTGGTCGAGATTCATCGGGCGCGTCTACACCGAACCGCTCGAGATCGTCGAGCGACTCATCCGCGAACAGTTCGAAGAAGTGGGACGGCGCTTCGTGACGGCTCTATCCGCCGCCTTGCCGCATCTCGACAACGCGGAGATCATCGATCGCCTTCAATTCACGATCGGCGTCATGAGCCACACGCTGATCGACCTCCACCGCGTCGTACTTCCCGGCGAGGGCAAACAACTCATCGGTCCATCCATCCTGCCCGATATGATCCGTTTTCTAGCCGCCGGATTTCGCGCGCCGTCGGTCGATGACGACGCGATCCCGGGCGGCAAACGGATGTCGCAAGCGAGAGCGTCATGATGCGCAGCAAAGTCGTTCTTCCCTTCGTGGTCATCGCCCTCGGCGTGCTCGGACTGGTCGGCATGATCGCCGCGCGTCCGAAGGTCGAGACCAAGCCGCCCGAGTCCCTGGCGCCGCTGATCCGCGTCGTCGCGGTGGAAACGCGGGATCTAGTGCTGAGCGTCACGGCCCAGGGCAGTGTTGCTCCGCGGACGGAGACGAGCCTGGTGCCAGAGGTTTCAGGGCGAGTCGAATGGGTGAATCCAGCGTTGGCGCCGGGCGGCTTCTTCGCCCAGGGTGACGTCCTGCTGCGTATCGAACGGCGCGACGCGGAGGTCGTGCTGCGCCAGGCGGAAGCCGCCGTGGCACGCGCCGCCAGCGAAGTGAAACTCGCCCGCGCCAACCTCAAGCGCAGCCGCGATCTGTCGGGGCGTGGAGTGGTCAGCGCCGCTGAACTGGACACGTCGACCAACAACGCGGGGGTGGCCGAGGCGATGTTGCTCGAGGCACAGGCCCAACTCGAGCGCGCGCGCACGGATCTCGAGCGCACGGAGATTGTCGCGCCGTTTCCGGGGCGCGTACGGGACAAGATGGTGGACGTCGGTCAGTTCGTCACTCGCGGCGCGCCGGTGGCGACGATCTACTCCGTCGACTTCGCAGAGGTTCGCCTGCCGATTCCCGACGATCAACTGGCTTACGTCGACCTGCCGATGAAGTACCGCAATGGGCAGGAGGAGGTGCACCAGCCGCCCGTGATCCTGCGCGCCCGCATCGCCGGCCAGCAGTACGAATGGAAAGGGTCGATCGTGCGCACCGAGGGCGAGATCGACCCCCGCAGCCGCATGGTCCACGCCGTGGCCCAGGTCGTCGATCCCTACGGCCGGAGCGAAGGAACGACCCGCCCGCCGTTGGCCGTCGGTTTGTTCGTCGAGGCGGAGATTCTCGGCCGCAAGGTCGAGAACGTCGTCGTTCTGCCGCGATCGGCGATGCGCGGCGACGATCGCGTCTTGGTGGTCGACGGCGATCGACTGCGATACCGCGCGGTCGAGGTCCTGCGCGCGGAGCGCGAGAACGTGATTCTCCGCGGCGGACTGCGCGTCGGCGAGCAGGTGGCCATCTCGCCGATCGAAGCCGCCGTCGACGGCATGAGCGTACGCATCGCGGACGACGACGCGCGCCGCGCCGCCACTAAATGATCCGCCACGACGCGACGCGCGGCCGGGCGCGCCGCGTCGATTGCCGACGATGACGCGCGAAGCCGTCGCCCGCCCGCCGCGCCGTCGGCATTTCGAGACCCCATGAATCGAGCCATGGCATGGTTCGCGTCGAACGGTGTCGCGGCGAACCTCCTCCTCCTTCTCATCATCGTCGGCGGCGTGCTGACGATCCCGAGCATCCGCCAGGAAGTCTTCCCCGAGATCAGCGTCGACGTCATCACCGTCGCGGTGCCCTATCCCGGCGCGGCGCCGGAAGAGATCGAAGAGGGCATCTGCGTCCGCATCGAAGAGCAACTCAACGGGATCGACGGCATCGACCGTATCCACTCCACGGCCCGCGAAGGAGTCGGACAGGTCACCATCGAGTTGGAGACGACCGCCGACGTCCGGCGCACTCTCGATGAGATCAAGGCCCGCGTCGACGCGATCGACACGTTCCCGGAAGAGGCCGAGAAACCGGTCGTCCAGCAATTGGTCGTACGCCAGAGCGTGCTTTCGGTGGCGATCGCCGGGGCGGCCGACGAAGCCGCCCTCAAGCTCCTGGGCCAGCGTGTGCGCGACGACCTCGCCGCGCTGCCCGACATCACCCACGTCGACCTGACCCTCGCCCGACCGTATGAAATCGCCATCGAGGTGTCCGAAGAGGAGATGCGTCGCCGCGGCCTGACTTTTTCGGAGGTCGCCGACGCTGTCCGCCGCGGATCCATCGATCTCCCCGGCGGCTCGATCAAGAGCGATGCCGGCGAGATTCTGCTGCGCACCAAGGGACAGGCCTACCGTGGCGAAGAGTTCGAGAATCTCGCGCTCCGTTCGCACACCGACGGCACCCGCTTGACGGTCGGCGACGTGGCGACCGTGATCGACGGCTTTCAGGACACCGACCAAGCGGCGCGGTTCGACGGCCAGCCCGCCGTTCTCGTCAAGGTCTATCGCGTCGGCCAGCAGAGCGCGCTGCGGATCGCGGCCGCCGTGCACGAGTACGTGGAGAAGACCAAGTCGACGGTCCCCGAGGGTGTCGAGCTCATCATCTGGGACGACTCGTCGGAGATCCTGCGCGCGCGGCTCAACACGCTGCTGCGCAACGGCCGGGACGGCTTCATCCTGGTGATGGTCGTGCTGGCGCTCTTCCTCAAACTCCGCGTCGCCTTCTGGGTGATGCTCGGAGTGCCAGTGTGTTTCCTGGGGACGCTGTGGCTGATGCCGCTCTTCGACATCTCGATCAACGTCATCTCCCTGTTCGCGTTCATTCTCGTGCTCGGCATCCTGGTCGACGACGCCATCGTCATCGGCGAGAACATCTACGTGCACCAAACGGAGGGTGCGCGCGGTCTGCGCGGGGCGATCTCCGGCGCCAGCCAGGTCGCCATCCCCGTTACCTTCGGCGTGCTGACGACGATCGCCGCCTTCACGCCTCTGATGAGCATCCCCGGGCCGATGGGCAGACTGATGATGCAGATCCCCATTTGCGTCATCACGGCGCTATCGTTCTCGCTGCTCGAGTCGACGATGATCCTCCCATCGCACCTGGCGCACGGGGACGGAGTCGTTCGTCCGCCGACGCGGCTGGGCGCGGTGTGGGAAGCCGTCCAGCTTCGCTTCGCGAACGGCCTGACGGCGTTCGTCGACAAGCTCTATCGCCCCTCCTTGGAATTCACCCTCGAGTGGCGGTATCTCGCCATCGCCATCGGCATCGCCATGATGATCACTACGACGGGCCTGACCCTCGGCGGATGGGTTCGCTTCACGTTCTTTCCCTCGGTCGAGGCGGACAACGTCGCGGCCTTCGTCACCATGCCGCAGGGAACCCCCGCGAGGGTCACGGCCGAGGCGGTCGCGAAGTTGGAGCGAAGCGCCGAAGTCG